>Ga0194130_10000183_pt1 | contig 123710 bp, 101 predicted proteins | sample TA2KigsurfametaG_FD_160084 | JGI IMG/M metagenome (GOLD analysis project Ga0194130, IMG submission 160084) | Freshwater microbial communities from Lake Tanganyika, Tanzania - TA2015050 Kigoma 12 surface | ecosystem: Environmental > Aquatic > Freshwater > Lake | place: Tanzania: Lake... | reverse complement strand
GGGTGTGGGGCTGTCGGACTGGGCTCCCGGGGACCGGACGCGCCCGCATGGGCAGTCAGGGCGCGGGATCTCCAGGCGCGCAGCAGCGCGACAGGCGGGTGTCAGGTGGTCATGGGTGTCTCCGGGGGGAACGAGGTGCAGAGGCACACTCCCCCGTCACGACGAACCACCGACGACAGACGCAACCCGCAAAGCAGGAACTTCCCCGAGCAACTCACCCCGGAGAAACCCAAGCACCACCGGCAGACAACCCCGACGAATCGGGGCCAAGCCGGTTCAGATTGCCGTCAGCGACTAAAGTTCAGCGCGACGGGCGGGTGCTTGCAGGAGCGGATCCAGAAAAGGAATTTTCGATGGAGGGCTTTCTACCGCCCTCATTCCAGGATGTCAACAGGCGCCGGTCACCACCGCCCCACCCCCATCCCCTTGAGCCCCGCCGGCGGTAAAACACGCCCACGGAGCCCCGCCATGCCCGACGACCTCCCGCGCCCGCTGCCGCCCGACCGCCAAAATCCCCTCTTCGCCGACCAGCGCGATCCCGTCGCCGACATCGCCCCCGGGAAAGCCGGCTGGTGCCAAACCCGACCTCCCTGGGCGCTGCCGCGCCGCGGCCCCTCAGCCCCCCGTCGCCTTCACCATCGCCACCATCCCGGCCCTGACCGCGTCGGGCAGTCGCTCCCAGCACTCGACGACGAGGGCGAGGTCGGGCGAAAGTGCGCTGCAAAATGCGCTGCACTCGGGGCCGACCCCCTGTTTCCCCGAGGAAAACGTCGTTTGTTCGAGTCCCTCGTCGCCCATTGGCCGGGTCTGCGAAACCGGCACGATTCTCGGGGTTTTCGCCGTAAGCCGAGTCTTCACAGCGGGTTCTGTTTTTCGGTGCGATTCCCTGCCAGACCCCGCGGGAACGTGCCTCTGAATTGGCACACCCATCACCGGTTGGCGAGCTCTTTCCAGGCCAGCAGGCAAGCCAGAAAGAACTGCCGTTCGTCGGTGTTTGGCGTTGCATCGAATTTTTGGATTTCGTCCGTGACTTGTTCGATGACGGTGAGCACTTCCGATCGGCAAAACCGCTCGGCGAGATCGTAGTCTGCCATGCAACGCTTCTGCTGCAGTTCGTGGAACGTCGCAGCGATCGCCTTGATCTCGTTCGAAACGACGACAGCACTCCCGCTGGCACCCGGAAGCGGCTTGGCGACGGCGGTTGGCAACTGGCACGAGGAGAATGACCGACAAGCCTTACTCATCGTGGTGTGCACGTAGGCACGAGAAAGTGCGTCGCGATACCCGCGTTGGCCGCGGTGGGCGCCGATGATCGCACGGCAGGATTGGGACACCAGATAGTGGAACAGGGCGTAATAGGCGGCCGACACAGCCCGCCGAAGGCTCGCCTGCTTCGGTTTTCCCTTGTCGAGCGTCGCCAGTCTCTTCGCCTGGTCGAGGAGGTCGTCGTGCAAGCGTCAGCGCTCCTCACCGTCATCGTCGTCGAGTTCACTTTGCTTGGCGATGAACACGTACGCAAATTGCCGGATTCCGCCACGTCGCAGACTCTCCCGAATCGCCGACTTCATGTTGCTGACGTCGCCACCGCTGACATGCTCGACGTCCACGGCGTCATCGATCACCGCGAGAATGCGCAGAGCCGGCTCTCCATCGGTGTCGGTGTATTCCTGCACTTCGAGACGCTTGACACGCAGGCTCGCTGGAAGCGCGAGCATGTCAAGGTTCAGTGCAATGCGAGTGGCATCGATGACGGACATTGAGTTACCTCACCAAACATGTCGAACGAGTGCGGCCTACCCCCCGAACTATTCTCGAGTATGGCCCGGTTACCGGCACGGCTGCAACATTGCCGAGGTGATTGAGCGGCTCGCGAGCCCTCCGTCGAGGAGCCCTCGGGCGATCTCCGGCCGGAGAAGGCGGCGTGAACCCAGGCGACCGTCGAGCGGGTCTGGAGGGCAGTGGCGGCGGGGCCCTTCCACCCAACGCCATCACCGGAGGGTTGCACGTCGTGCGGCTGCCGGCGGGCGGCGCTTCGCCGGGCCCAGAAATTTCCCGAGCGGCCTCCCGAAGGATCACATTGTCCAGCTCCGCGTCCGCCAGAAGCCGCATCAGGCTGGCGTTCTCCTTCTCGAGGTCCTTCAATCGCTTCGCTGAGGCCATCCGACGGCCGCCGTACTTCAACGCCCTGAAAAGCGCAAGGGTGTTCCGCCGGACGGCCAGTGGTTCCCGGTCGGCATCCGCCGGGCGCTGGCCGCCCGGGAACAGGGGTTCCCCGCGGAGCCGATCCCCGACGGCCAGTTCCGCAGCCGGAGCAAGCAGTTCCGCAGTGGTATCGCGTCGGCTGTCAGGTTTGTGCCCGTTCTGCCACTTCAACCAACCCTTGTCCGCTTCGGAGCTCCCGCACGACGTCGCCCCAAAGCGGTTCCAGCCATTCGAGCAAGGCGGGGTTGGTGCTGTTGCCGATCCGAAGCCAAACCCACTGCGGGCCGCTCGGGTCGGCGATCTGGCGAAGCGCGAAGTCTTCGTCTTTGGTGACGATGCAATATCCCCCTGCTGTCGCGTATCGCCAGATCTCGCCATCGTCGGCGTCTCGCAGCCCCTCGTCCCGACACGCCGTCGCCTCTTCGCCGAGTGCCCGCAGGAATCGGGCCAACGACGGCGGCAACTGGGCATCGACCAGAAACCGCATGTCAGCGGCCTAGGACGACGGGATGATCGAGATACCGGGCCGCGTATCCGAGGCACGCGCGGATGTCTTCACGTTCCAAGTCGGGGTAGTCGACGAGGATCTGATCCTCAGTCGCCCCGGCGGCCAGCATGTCCAGAACGTCTTTGACGCGGATGCGCATGTGGCGAACGCACGGCCGACCGCCGCATTTGCCGGGCTCGACCGTGATTCGCGACGGAGAGGGGGAAGACGCCAAACCGATATCCTACGCCGCTTCGACGTGAGCAGACCATCCCACGACGCCCCCATCCGATATTCAAGATAACGCGGCTCTTTTCGGGGTGTATCCACAGCCGTCGTTCCGCCGGCCCCCCGCGCCAACTCGGTCGGGACAAGGGTGGGTTCTTCCACGACAAGGCGACGTCGGGCAAGACGCCGCTGACCGAGCGGCCCGAGGTGCAGCGGCTGCGAGAGCGCGGCGACCATGTCGGCTGGTCGAAGCTCGACCGGGCGTTCCGCTCGGTCCGGGACGGCGCCCAGCAGATGCACCTGTTCCGGGAGCACGGCGTCCACACCAACTCGATCGACCTGAAGATCGACACCTCGACGCCGATGGGGCAGTTCGTGCTCCACGTCCTGGTCGCGTTCGCCGAGTGGGAGCACCAGGAGGCTTCGCTGCGCACCAAGATCCGCCGGGCGCTTGCCGCCCGGGAACAGGGGTTCCGCGCAGAGCCGATCCCAGCATCAGGCTCTTCAACCCGCTCGGCGCCCGATCAACGTCGCCAGGTCTTCCTCCTCCGCCGCAACATCCGCCAACCGCCACATGCCAATGCCGTCGATAACATCGCGTAGGTCGATGGCTCCGGTACTGCGGCCACACGAGAACCGATATCGATCGAGAAACCACGGACGCTGACCACCGATCGGCCGGTGCTCCCTGCCGAACGCGCGACGCCGACACCCAGCGACCGCGGATGGAGAGGGCAAACCGCGAACTTACTTGAGCGCCGTCTTGCGCGCGGGGAAATCCTGCCAGTACGCGCCGCTCCCGCGGCGGACCACCGTGTCGGTGGCCTCGATCGAAAACGGCGTCAGCGGCGGCTGCTGCCGGCAGGATTCGTAGAGCGGCGCGAACGGCCGCTCGATGCACTCGGTGAACAGCTTCTCGAAGCTGTCGATCGCGAAGTAGGTCGCCTGGAAGTCGTCGATGTAGTAGCCCGTCCGCAGCACGCGCTCGAGATCGAACTTCAGGACGTGCGGCGAGGGGTCGTTCAGCACGTACCGCGCCTCGCCGAACGACGACATCATCCCGGCGCCGTAGGCCTTCAGCGTGCCGCCGACGAGCAACAGGCCGAACTCGATCGTGTACCAATTGAGCCGGGCGAGGAACTTCACCCCCTTGCGGTCGATCGCGTCGAGACCGGCCCGGCCGTAGGACTCCATGTAGGCGGCGTAGGCCGGATGCGTGAGCAACGGCACGTGCCCGAACACGTCGTGAAAGATGTCGGGCTCCTCGAGGTAGTCGAGCTGCTCCGGGGTGCGCACGAACGTGCCGGCCGGGAATTGCCGGTTGGCGAGCATCGTGAAAAACGGGCGCGAGGCGATCAAACCCGGGACGGCGACCACCTCCCAGCCGGTCGCGGCGCGGAGGTGCCGGTTCATCTCCGCGTACTCGGGGATCCGCTCGGCGCCGAGGCGGAGTGTCTTCAGGCCGGCGAAATACTCGTCGCAGGCATGGCCCTCGAGCGTGGCCATCTGCCGGTTGTAGAGCGTTTCCCAAGTCTTGTGCTCGGTCGGCGTGTAGGCCCCCCAGTCTTGCTCGACGAGGCACTCGGCGACCGACTGCGCGGCGAGGATCGCGTGCTGCTTTTTCTCCATGGCCACTCTCGCGGGAGTTGCGTCGCCGTTCACGAATACGTGACGGGGGGAGTATAGGACCGGTTTTCGGTCCGGGTCGCCCACCCGGTGGCGGTGGCGGGTTCCCACGGCGCGCACGACGGACCGGTGGTCCGGGCGGACCGAGCCCTTCAGTGCCCCGCCGCCGCGCGTGAAGCACGGCACTCGTCGAGAAACGCGAGGACCTTCGCCGTCGGGCCGTCGCCGGCAGTGCCCAACTCGCGATTGAGCGTGAGGTGGTTTTTGTCGGGCTCGTGGACGGTCGTCGCGGCGCCGCCGGCCGTACGGAGCCGCTCGGCGAGCGCCTCCGACTGCTGGCGGCTGTCGAGGCGCTGGCCGACGTGGAAGATCAGAAATGGTGGATACCGTTTTCCCGGCGCGACGTGCGTGATCGGCGAGGCGTCGCGCTGCGCCTCCGGATCGTCGCCGAAGGCATCGCGATACAGCTCCTTCATCCGTGGCAGCCGCGCCGCCGCCATCTGCCGGGGCATGTCGTACCCTGCCCCGTCGAGGAGGACGACACCGCCGAGGTCGGCGGGGGCGAGCCCGTGGTGGCCGAGCAGGCGCTCGTCGGTGCCGACGAGCGCCGCCAGATGGGCCCCCGCCGAATGGCCCACGAGGAAGATCGAGTTGCCGTCGCCGCCATGCTCACGCGCATGGTCGCGGAGCCAGGCGACGGCCGCGGCCACGTCGGCCCCCTGGTCGCGCGGTGTCGCCGGCGCCGCGAGCCGGTAGCCGGCGCTGGCGAACAGGCAGCCATGAGCGACGAACGCGGCCGGCTTCGCCCAGACGTGCGCCTTGTCGCCGTTCCGCCAGCCGCCACCATGGACGAAGAGGACGACCGGCCGCGGCGGGCCGCCGGGCGCCGCGGGGCCGTAGAGGTCGAGCCGTGCTCCTCCCGCCGCGGTCTCGGCGGCGTCGGCAGTGCAGGCGACGTCACGGGCGAGGACGCGCACCGGCGCGTCGGCTGCCACGGCGGGGAGCGCCATGGCCAAGGCGGCGAGCACGAGCGCCGCGGCTCTGCCGCGAAGTGCCAGCTGACCGGAGCGATCCTTCGAACGGTGGTTTCCGAAGTCACTCATCGGAGCTCCTGCCGAGGGGGGCGGACTCGGCGCTGCCTTCCTATCGAATCGAACCAGGCTGCCCGATCGACCAGGAAACGGTTTTCCGCCGGGAGAGTTGCGGGGAGGAGTGTGCGCAGCGGCAATAGCCGCCGTGGCAGTCGACGCGTTGAGCGGCTGGCGGAGGAGGGGTAGAGTCGAGAGCGTCGCGAGGTGCGACCGCTCGGCCCAGGGATTGGCAGGTCATCCGATGCATGGCAGGCTCGCGGCTCTCGGTGTGGTCGTCGGGCTGCTGGTCGGAGCGCGGGCCGCCGCGGCCGACGAGGGGTCGCTCGCCGTCGGCGACCCGGCGCCGGTGCTGGCGGCGAGCCGTTGGATCGGCGGCCAGCCGATCGGCCGCTTCGAACCGGGCCGCATCTACGCCCTCACCTTCATCGACACGCGCAGCGCCTCGAGCCTCGAGTCGCTCCCCCACGTCGCCGATCTCGCCGGCCGGTTCAAACGCCGCGGGGTGGAGTTCGTCCTGATCGTCACCGACCCTCCCGAGCGGGAGGAAGAGGCCACCGGCTTGCTTGCCGATCTCGAACCACCGCTCGGCGTCCGGATCGCCGTCGACCGCTACGACGAACAGCCGCGGCGGCGGCGCGACGAGGAGCCGGAGGGGGTGTCGTGGAAGGGGTGGATGGTGCCGGCCGGCGAGGCGGGCGTGCCGACGTCGTTCGTCGTCGACGGCGCGGGAACGATCGCCTGGATCGGCCACCCGCTCGACGGGCTCGACGACGTCGTCGAGCGGATGATCTCGGGGGGGTTCGACGCCGCCGCCGAGGCGGCCGCCGCGAAGAGGGCCCGGCTCCTCGAGGAGGCGGCGTTCACGGCGGTCGAACGGGGGCGCTGGGACGAGGCGCTCGACACGATTCGCGCGATGGCCGCCGCCCAGCCGCGCCTCGCGGGGCGGGCCGCCGGGATGAAGGTCGAGGTGCTCCTGTTCCAGAAAGGCGATTTCGAGGCCGGCTGCGCCGCGGCGGCCGACCTCCTCGATGGCCCGGCCGATCACGACGCCGAGCTCCTCAACGACGTCGCCCAGCGGATCCTCGACCTGCCCGGGGCGACGCCGGCCGCGATCGCCGTCGCGCTCCGCCTCGCGACCCGCGCCGACGACCTCCTCGACCACGCCGATCCGTTCGCCCTCGACACGCTGGCCCATGCGCACTTCCTCGCCGGCGACCGCGCGGCGGCCGTGACGCACCAGGAACGGGCGGTCGAGCTCGTCGCCGATCGGGGCGACAAGTCGGAGAAGCGGGCGTTTCGGCGCCGGCTGCGCGCCTACCGCGAGGCGCTCGCCGAGGAGCCGACCCGATGAGCCGATCGAACGCCGTCCTGCGTGGCGCGGGGCTCGCGGTGGTCCTGGCCGTCGCGCTCGTGCAGTCCGGAAAGGCGCATGCTCAGGAGCGTGGCGCCGCGCCGTTTCTCGCCGAGGAAGTGCGGAGCGTGGCCGCCGCCCGGCGGATGCTCGCGGCCACCGTCGGCCTCGGCAGCGCCGACGGCGGCTTGATCGAGCATGGCGTGGCCAGCGGCGTGATCGTCTCCCCCGACGGGCTGATCCTCACCGTCGCCCATGCGATGGAGGGCTTCGACGGTGACTTCGCCGTGCTCCTCTCCGATGGCCGCGTCACGCGCGCCACGGCGCTCGGCCACGACCGGGCGACCGACGCCGGGATGCTGCAGATCAGCGAGCCGGGCCCGTGGCCACATGTGGAGCTTGGCGATTCGACGTCGCTGTCGATCGGCGACTGGTGCCTCGCGGCCGGCCACTCCGACGGGATCGTCGCGGGGCGGCCGGCGCCGGTGCGCCTCGGACGGCTCCGTGGCGTGCTCCGCGACGAGCGTTTCCAGCGCTTCTCGCTGGTCACCGACTGCACGCTCCAGCCGGGTGACTCGGGGGGGCCGCTGGTCGATCTCGACGGCCGGCTGGTGGGGATCGGCACGAGCATCGCCACCGACGTCCGCGACAACTTCAGCGTCCCGATCGAGGTCTACCGCCGGCAGTGGGACGAACTGCGCGGCGGCAAGCGGGCCGACGGCAAGCCGACGTCGCCGGCGCTGCAGTCGGACTTCCGCGACGAGAGCCTCCGCCACCCGGCGATCCGCGACCGCTTCGCGCCGATCGCGGCCGAGGCGGCGTTGTCGGTCGTCGAGATCCTCGACGACGACCGCCGCGTGGCGCTCGGCGTGGTCGTCGGTGCCGACGGGTGGATCCTCACCAAGCGCAGCGAACTGCCCGGGGAGATCCGCTGCCGCGTCGGCGGGCGCTCGCTCGACGCCACGCTCGTCGCCGCCGACGAGGCGCTCGATCTGGTGCTGGTCAAGGTCGAGGCCACCGGTCTCGAGCCGATTCGCTGGGCCGACGGCGAGCCCGAGGTAGGGCGCTTCGTCGTGACGCCTGGCCCGGCGCGGCGGCCGCTGGCGGTCGGCGCGGTGAGCGTGGGGACGCGGCCGATTCCGGCGCGGACGCGCTACGTCGGCGATGACGACGACACGCCCGCCCTGGGGATCACGCTCGACGACGATCCGGCGGTTACCGGCACGGTCCTCAAGCGCGTCAGCCCGAGCGGCCCGGCCCGCGCCGCGGGGTTGCGGCGCGGCGACCGGATCGTCGCCCTCGACGGCTTGCCCACGCTGACCGCCGAGGATCTCGCGACGGCGATCAGGGCCGGTGCGATCGGTGACCGCGTCACGATCGACTACTGCCGCGAAGGGCTATGGCGCCAGACCGAGGCGACGCTCGTGCCGATGGCCGACGCCCAGTCGGACCGTCCCCGGCGCCGCGATCTGGCCTTCAGTGGTCCGGTGAGCGAGCGTCGGCAGGGCTTCCCGGCCGCCTTCAGCCACGACTCGGTGCTCCCCGCCGACGCCTGCGGCGGCGTCGTCGTCGGTCTCGACGGGCGGGCGGTGGGCCTGTCGATCGCCCGCTTCGACCGGACGACGACCCACGCCCTGCCGGCGGCCGCCGTCCGCGCGGCGCTCGCCCGGCTCCTCCCCGCCGCTCCCTGACGGTCCGGCCCGTCAGCTGCGAAACACCTGCCGCCGCGCTTGCTGCGAGATCGCCACGACGGCCGGATGCTTGAGGCGTTTTTCGACCGAGATCGCGTAGAACCGCTCGCGAAGCGATTCCTCCCGTCCGACGACGGTCACGCCGTACATCTGGGCCACTTCCTCCTCGACCGCCGAAGGGGTGGCGAAGATGCCGGCGCCGCTCGCGGCGAACGCCTTGAGCAGCCCGCTGTCGGCGATCTCACCGCGGATCCGCGGGCGGATTTCCTCCTCGTCGAACCACTGGTCGAGCGACCGGCGGAGTGTCGTGCCGGGCACCGGAAGGAGCAGCGGCGCGCCGGTGAGCGACTGCGGAAACCCGCGCCTGTATTGGCGGGCCAGGGTCTCGGTGGCGAGGAAGGAGACGCCGCAATCGCCGAGCAAGTGGCTGAACGTCTTGGCGCCGACCCGCGGGCTGGCGGGATAGTCGGTGACCACGAGATCGAGCTCGTGGAGCGCCAGCCTTGCCAGGAGGCGCTCCGGCTCGCCGTCGATGCACGTCACCCGGATGTCGGCGTCGAGGTGGAGCGCCGGCTCGAGGAGGCGGTGGACGAGAACCTTGGGGAGGGCGTCGGCGACACCGACCGAGAACCGCATCGCACGCCCCGTCGGGCGGTCGGCGAGGGCATCTTGAAGCTCGCGGCCGAGCGCGAAGATCTCCTCGGCGTAGCGGAACACGACGGTGCCGGTCTCGGTCAGCACCAGCGACCGCCCGGAGCGCTCGAAAAGCTTCGCCTGGACGGACCGCTCGAGGGCCCGGATCTGGCCGCTCACGGTGGGCTGGGTGAGATGGAGCCTGCGGCAGGCTTGCGTGATGCTCCCTTCCCGGGCGGTCATCCAGAAATAGAGGAGGTGGTGGTAGTTGAGCCATTCCATCCCGGTTCGCTCCCTTCCCCGCGCGCCAAACCCGCCACAGCGGCCTCCCCAGACCCCCCTCAACAGATGGGCAGGATCGGCCTGTACCCACGAAAATAACGAAGTTCACTGCAGGAAAAAGATTTTTTCAATATCCCGAACCAAAACATTCTATTTGTCCAATGGAAGCTGCCTGCCTACCAATGACGATGAGAAGAGAAGGCGGGTTCGGGTATCGACCGAGTGGCGGAGGTGGCGATGGAGTGGGAATTACTTCACGACGGGCTTCCCGGGGCTGACCGGCTCCGTGACTCGATCGACGTCCGCCTGCGCCTGGCGCTCGGCCGGCACCGTCGCGCCGTGAGCAGCGTCGTGGTGCTCCTCCATGGCGGTCGCGATCTCGGCGCGGGCATCGACAAGTCGTGCCGGATCCGGGCCCGGGTGCGAAACGCGGGTGACGTTTTCGCGCTGGTCGTCGATTCCGACTGGGAGATGGCCATCGAGCGTGCCTGCCAGCGGATCGGCCAGTCGGTCGGCCGCGAAATCGAACGGGCCCGACGGCTGCCGCGGCCGGCACCCGTCGGCACCGCTTCCGCCCCGGCCCGCGACGAGCGCACCCCCCTGCTCCCCGAAGCGTAGGTGACGGCTCGGCATGGGCGGTGACCATGGCAGCGGCGCGGCCTCCGTGTCGAGCTGGCAGCGGCTCGCTGTGCTGCTGCGCCTCGAGCGCTCCGATTGCCTCACGCTGGCTCTGTTCGCCACCGCCGTCGGTATCCTCTCGATCGTGACGCCGGTCGCGATCGAGCAACTGGTGACGACCGTCAGCTTCGGCTTCCAGCTCTGGCCGGTGCTCGTGCTCTCGGGGGTGATGCTCGGCTTCCTGCTCCTCTCGGCGGCGCTGCGCTCGCTGCAGCTGCTGGTCGCCGAGTGCCTGCAGCGGCGGATCTTCGTGCGCACCGCCGATGCCTTCGCCGACCACTTCGCCCGGGCCGAGATCGCCGCCTTCGACGGCCGCAACCCGACCGATATCGTCAACCGGTTCTTCGAGGTCTCGTCGGTGCAAAAGGCAGTCGCCTCGCTGCTGGTCGAGGGGATCGGGATCCTGATGATCTCGGTGGTCGGCCTGATGGTACTCGCCTTCTACCACCCCACGCTGCTGACGTTCGCGGTCGTCACGGCGATCCTCGTGATCTTCATGCTCACGATCCTGGGACGCGGCGGGGTGCGGACGAGCATCGCCGAGAGCTACGCCAAGTTCGACGTGGCGGCCTGGCTCGAGGAGCTCGCCAAGTGCCCCCACACGTTCCGCTTCGGCCGCGGCGGCGACCTCGCCCACGCCCGTGCCGACGAGCTCGCCGACGCCTACGTGCAGGCGCGGCGGCGCCACTTCTCCGTCGTCTGGCGGCAGAACCTGTTCGCCCTGCTCCTCGACGCGATCGGCAGCACGGTGCTTCTCGGCCTCGGCGGATGGCTGGTGATCAACCGCCAGCTGACGCTCGGCCAGCTCGTCGCCGGCGAGCTGATGGTGGCGCTGGTGCTGTCGGCGATCTCGAAGATCGGCAAGTACATCGAGACCTTCTACGACCTCCAGGCGGCGCTCGACAAGCTCGGCGTCATCGACACGCTGCCGCTGGAGCACTCTGGCGGCGAACTGCTGCCGGCGACCGAGCGGCCGATGGCCGTTGTCGCCGAGGTGGTGAGCCGCCCGGGCAAGACGCTCCGGCTCGAGGTGCCGCCGGGGCGGCGGATCGCCGTCTACGGACCGTCCGGCAGCGGCAAGACCACGCTGCTGGAGACGCTCGCCCTGCTCCGCCTGCCCGACCAGGGTTTGCTCGAATTCGACGGGCTCGACGCCCGGTCGCTCGACCGGACCGCGACCCGTCTCCAGGTGGCCTACGTCGGGCAATCGGAGACGTTCGCCGACACGGTCGCCGAGAACGTCCGCGTCGGCCGCAGCGACATTTCGGCCGTCGACGTGCGTCGGGCGCTGGAGATGGTCGGTCTCGCCGACGACGTCGCGCGCCTGCCCCGGGGGGTCGGCACGGCGCTGGCCGCCGACGGCCGCCCGCTGTCGGCCAACGCCATTTCCCGGCTGTCGATCGCCCGGGCCATCGTCGGACGCCCACGGCTGCTGCTCATCAACGGGATGCTCGACGCCCTCGACATCGCCGACTGCCCGCAATTGATCGAGTCGCTGTTCGACCGCCAGGCCCCCTGGACGCTCGTCATCGTCACGGCCCGTGACGACATCCGCCGACGCTGCGACGAGGCCGTGGAATGGGCGTGACACCTGCACACCCCCGCAGCAGCGGCCAACCGGGCTCGGCCTTGTCACGGGCCGCGACGCCGTCGGGCGTGCGCTTCGTCGCTGTTCTCCTTCTCCTCATCTTCCTCGTCACCCCAATTGTCCTCGCCTTCGTCCCCTGGCAACAGACCGTCATGTGCCAGGGAACCGTGATCGCCTACGCGCCGGTGGAGCGGATGCAGGTCCTCACAGCCCGCGTTTCGGGGCAGGTCACGACCTGGCACGTGGTCGAGGGAAGCCGGGTCAAGATGAACGATCCGGTTGTCGATATCGAAGACAACGACCCCGACTTGGAGGGGAGACTCGAGGCCCAGCGGAGGTTCCTGGGCGAGCGGCTGGAGGCGGCCCGCGAGGAGGTGGTGGAGAACACCGCGGCGGCGCGGGCCCAGGAAGGCGCCCGGGCCGCGGCGGTCAAGGCGGCGGAGGCCAACCGTGAAGCGGCACGCAAGGCGATCGACGTCTCCAAGCAGTCCCTGGCGAACACCGAGTTCGCCAGGAACTTCGAGCGCGACCGCTTCGAGATGTTTGACGACCTGTTCAACAACCCGCAATTCGGCGGCCTCGAGAGCCGGCTGTCGCGCGACGAGGCCCGGATGCGGGCCGACCGGGCGACGACCGACACCGACAAGGCCCAGGCCGAGCTGCAGCGGGCCGAGGCGGCCCTCCTCACCCAGGAGGCCCTCCTCCTCCAGGCCGATGCCGCCGGCCTGTCGGCGATCGCCGTGGCCCGCAGCAACCTGAGGAAGAGCGAGCAAAACCTGTTTTCGATCGAGCGCGAGATCCAGGACATCGACAACCGTATCGAGCGATTCAAGGCCCGGAACGTCGTCGCCCCGTGCGACGGGATCGTCTACCGGGTGTCGGCCAACGTCGGTCAGGGCGGGCAGTACGTCAAGGAAGGCGACGAGCTGTGTACGATCGTTCCCGACACCACCGACCGCGTCATCGAGCTGTTTCTCGACGGCATCGACGCGCCGATCGTGCTCGCCTATGCCGAGCAGAAGAAACAGATGCCGCACGTCCGGCTGCAGTTCGAGGGCTGGCCGGCGTTGCAGTTCTCGGGCTGGCCGGAATTGGCGATCGGCACGTTCGGCGGCCGGGTCCGTCAGGTCGATCCGGCCAGCGGCGGTGGCGGCCAGTTCAGGGTGCTCGTCGAACCAGAAGCAAAGCTCCAGGGCGATGCCTGGCCGGACGAGAACTTCCTCCGGCAGGGCAACCAGGCCGTCGGGTGGGTGTTCCTCAACCGGGTCACGCTCGGCTACGAGATCTGGCGAAGGCTCAACGGCTTCCCGCCGGTCCTCGCCCCCGGCCCCAAGGCCATGGACAAGGCCAAAGAAAAGGACAAGGACGGCAAGTCGAAGGCGCCCAAGATCAAGGTCACCTGACGGCCAAACGGCCGCCAACGCGGGGCGGTGTCCGGTCGCGCAGGCCGCTGGCCGCGCTCGTTGTCGCCCTCGTCGTGCACGGCGGGATCGCCGAAGCCACCGAGCCGCGCCGCTTCCGGCCGGCAGGAAGGGTCGCACCTCTCGCGCCAGGTCCCGAGGCCGAACTGCGCCTCGAGTCGGTGGTCAGTGCGTCGTTTCTCCGACTCGCCGACGAGGCTCCGGAGGGCCTGACGCCCCGGCGCGACGACGTCGACGCCCCGACCGACCCGAACGCGGAGCCCCAGCGCGATCCGGCGCCGCTGCCCCGACCGGCCGACGACGATGACGACGACACCGCGCTCGAGCGGGCCGCCACGTCGGGAGCGCTCCCACCCGGCAACCCGCGCGATCCCGACACGCTCCTCCCACCTCCTGCCAAACCGTCGGAGTACTACGGCGGCGACGTCGACGAGCGCGACGCTCCCCTGCTCCTCTCCGACGTCCTGGAGAGCGTGCAACTCCACTATCCGCTGCTCCAGGCGATCGAACGCGAGCGCGGGGTGGCCGCCGGGCGATTGACCACCGCGATGGGAGCCTTCGACACCGGGATCGGCATGTCGGGCAACGCCCTGGCTCCGGGCACCTACGAGAACTACCGCTCCGATTTCGGCTTGACGCAGCTCTTCCCCACGGCAGGCATCAGCGCCTTCGGCGGCTTCCGCAACGGCTACGGCGACTTCCCCACCTACAACCTCGCCCAGAAGACCGCCACCGGCGGCGAATGGCGCGGCGGGGTCACGATGCCGTTGGCCCGCAACCGCGACATCGACCGCCCGCGCGCCACGCGCGACCAAGCCCGGCTCGACATCGCGCTGGCCGAGCCGGTCATCGAGCGCACGCGGCTCGACTACCTGCGCGCCTCCGCCCGCACCTACTGGAACTGGCTCGGCAACGGCGAGCGGCTCGAGGCCACCGAGGAGCTGGTCGATCTGGCCGTCGAGCGCGATTCCGCGCTCGAGACGCGCGTCCAGCGCGGCGCCGCGGCGAACATCGAACGGATCGACAACCAGCAAAACGTCGCTCTCCGCAACGGCTTGGTCGTCAAGGCCGACCGCTCGCTGCAGCAGGCGACGATCGACCTGTCGCTGTTCTTCCGCGATGCGTCGGGCCGACCGCTACTCGCGTCGCGCCGGCGGATCCGCCCGATGGCCAAGCCCGTGCCCCCCGACCGGACGACGTTCGAGACGGCCCTCTCCCGGGCGCTCGCCGAGCGCCCCGAATTCGCCCGCCTCGCGCTCCAGCGCGAGAAGCTGGTCGTCGAGCGCCGCTTCGCCGCCAACCAGATGCTGCCGGTGATCGACAGCCAGCTCGTCGGCAACCAGGACGCCGCCTTCGGCAAGAGCCCGCTCTCGGGGCCTGACGGGCTCGACCGCCAGGTGCTCCAGGCGTCGCTCGTATTCCAACTGCCGGCCCAGCGGCGCGACGCCCGCGGCCGCCTCGAGACGATCGATTCGCAATTGATCCAGATCGACCGCCAGCTGGAGTATGCCGAGGACAACGTCCGCGCCGAGATCCAAGACGCCTATTCGCTCCTCGAACGCGCCTACGAATTTTACAAGCAGGCGACGCGCCAAGCCGAGCTCGCCACGCTCGTCGCCCGGGCCGAGCGCGAGCAACTCCGCCTCGGCCGCAGCGACATCCTCCGCGTCACGCTCCGCGAGCAGACCAAGTTCGACGCCCAGATCCTCGAGATCCTCGCCCGCCAGGAATATTGGCGGGCCGACAGCGACCTCCGCGCCGCCGACACGTCGCTCGGCCGCGACGCGCTCCCCGAGGTGCTGATGATGCTGCCGGCGGCACCGGCCCGCCCACCTGTCGAAGAGGTTCCACGGCCGGCGGCGAAGTAGCCACTCGCCGGCAGTGCCGGGGCGGCGATACTTGGGCCATGGATCTCCCGCCCGCTGCCGCCCCGCCGCTCGTCCGTCGCCTGCTCGAGCCGGCGGCCTACCCGCACCCGGTGAGCGACCTGCACCTCGTCGAAACCCACATCTCCTGGGTGTTCCTCACCGGCGCGCGGGCCTACAAGGTGAAGAAGCCCGTCGACCTCGGGTTTCTCGACTTCACCTCGCTCGAGCGCCGCCGCGCCTTCTGCCGCGAGGAGGTGCGGCTCAACGGCCGCTTCGCTCCCGAGCTGTACCTCGGGGCCGTGCCGATCGCCGGCCCGCCCGAGGCCGCCACGATCGGTGGCGCCGGTGAGCCGATCGAGTGGGCGGTCTGCCTCGAGCAGTTTCCCGAGCGCGACCGTCTCGACCACGTCCTCGAGCGCGGCGAGCTCTCGCCCGAGGATTGCGCGACGCTGGCCGGAGACGTTGCCGCTGTGCAGCGCGATCTGCTCGTCGCCGACACCGCCGCGCCGTGGGGGACGGCCGCGACGTTCCGGGCGATCGTCCACCTCAACCTCGATCAGCTGGTCGAGCACCGCCCCGATCTCGCCGACCGCGCGCGGGGGCTCGCCACCTGGATCGACGGCCAACTGGCACGGCACGGCGAGCGTCTCGCGGCGCGGCGCGGAGCCGGCCGGGTCCGCGAGTGCCATGGCGACCTCCACCTCGGCAATCTCGTGCGCCACCGGGGGCGGATCGTGGCCTTCGACGGGATCGAGTTCAACGAGTCGCTGCGCTGGATCGACGTCGCCAACGACGTCGCCTTCCTGGCGATGGATCTCCACGCGCGCGGCCGCCCCGACCTCGCCGCGACGGTCGTCAGCGCGTGGGTCGAGGCCGCCGACGACCATGCCGCGCTGCCGATCCTGCCGATGTACCTCGTCTACCGGGCGATCGTCCGGGCGGCGGTGGCGGCGATCCGCGCCGGCCAGACGGCTGGCTCCGGGCCCACGGCCGACGACGACTGCGTGCGCTACCTGGCCCTCGCCGAGCGCCTCGCCACCCCGACGCGACCGCTCCTCGTGGCCACCTGCGGGATCTCGGGGAGCGGCAAGTCGACGCTCGCCGCGGCGGTCGCCGCGGCGCTGGGGGCGATCCGCCTGCGCAGCGACGTCGAGCGGAAGCGCGGCGCCGGCCTCGCCCCGACCGACCGACCGGCCGACGCCACCGCCGTCGCCCTGCTGTATTCGGCGGCGACGACGCGCCGCACCTACGAGCGGCTCGCCGATCTCTCCGGCGCCGCGCTGGCGGCGGGGTGGAGCGTCGTGATCGACGCCGCCTGCCTGCGCCGCGAGCAGCGCGCCACGATCGCGGCGGTCGCGGCGCGCGGTGCCGTGGAGCTGGTATGGCTCGACCTCGACCTCCCGGCGGCCGTCGCCGCCGAGCGCGTCAGGGCGCGGGGCGGGGCCGACCCGTCCGACGCCACCGCCGCGGTGGTCGCCGCGCAGGTCGCGAGCCGCGAACCGATCACCGCCGCCGAGCTCGCATCCGCTACCGGCGGGCGTGCGAGTGTCGTGCCGGTGGCGGCCACCGGGGCGTTCGACGCCGCGACCGTGGCACGCGTGGCCCGGTTGGCGCGCGGCCCCGCGTGACCGCGCGCCCTCCGGCTCACATGCTGCTCACCAGTCGCCGACGACCGCGCCGTCGGCCGGATGGCAGACCGCCGCCCACGTCGCCGGGGCGATCGAATCGTCGACACTCCGCACGCTGGCGTCGCCGAGCGTGACGTTCATGATCCCGCCGTGGGGCGTCTGGGCACGCGACGAATCGCACGAGCTCTTCCAGTTGGGCGACGACTGGAACATCGCGCAAGTCGTGTACCCGGGATTGCTCGGGGACTGCATCGTCTCGTTGACGCAGAACACCGGCCGCCACCGGCTGTTGCTGTCGGACCACAGGCAGCCGTTGGTGCTCGGATCATCGGCGACGCCGCTCGAGCCGCACGTGCCGTAGCGTTCGGCGACCATCACGGTGCTGCTGGTGCCGTCGGGAAACGACTGCGAAATCCGTGACGCCCCCTGCATCCGCAGGTCTGGCGTCGCTGCCCCGGGATTGCCGAAGACGTTGTAGTTGGTGGCATAGTTGCCGACCGCCCACTGGTTCGCGCCGCCACTGGTGGTCGCTCCCATGCCGCCGGGGCTCGAGGTCTCGGTGGGGCAGATGTAGAGCGGAATCGACACCGAATAGATCACGCCGGCTCCTGGCGCTCCGGGCACCGGTGTGTAGACCGAGCGCTGGGTCATCGCCAGGTCATACAGCGGCGCCTGCTCGACATACGGCAGGAGCCACGTGAAGACGGTGAAGCCGACGACGCCGTAGAACGGGCCGCGCTGGAGGAGCGGATCGCGGCTGGTGGGGGCGGTGATCGGCGGCAGGTAGCGCTTGGCGTCGTTGATGTTGTGCAGCGCCAGGCCGACCTGCTTGAGGTGGTTCTTGCACTGGATCCGGCGGGCGGCCTCGCGGGCGGCCTGGACGGCCGGCAGGAGCAAGCCGACGAGCGTGCCGATGATCGCGATCACGACGAGCAGTTCGACGAGCGTGAAGGCGGCACGGGAGCGGCCGGGACGACGGAAGAGGGGCCGGGACGACATCGGGATGTCTCCTGCGGGTTGGAGGCCGCGGTACGGTTCCGGGAGGAACCGCGGGCCGAGCGGGGCGGGGCAGTTCAAGGTCCCATCCGCCTCGGAGGGGAACTGCACGACTGCGGCAAGGAGTGCACGGTGTGGCCGGGCGGCTACGGCACCCCTCGCGGGGGTAGGAACACGCGGTACGTTAGCCCACGATGCCATTCCCGCCAACACGCGGCCCCGGCAGCACATCCCGCGCCGAACCGATCCCATCCCCTGGAAATCGGCCCGAAAACACCTTTGGCAAAAGGTTTAGCCCCTCGTAACCCCCGTGGCGAGAGCCGGTGGCCTGGCCGGCTTGCCGCGACCGGTCGGAGCGGGTGATGCTCCCCCTTCCCCGCACCCTGGAGGCTGCTGATGGCCGAGACCTATTTCCGAGTCACCAACACGGTGGCCCTTCTCGCCTGGATCCTCCTCCTGGTTCAGCCCGGGCAGCGCTGGGTCTCCCAGCGGCTGTGCGCGACGGTGGTGCCGGGGTTGCTCGCGGTGACCTACGCCGCGGTGATCGGCTGGAAACTGGCCACGGGGGGACCGCCGCCGGGCGATCTGACGACGCTGGCGGGCCTGCGCGGCGCCTTCGCCGACGACTGGGTCCTGGCAGCGGCCTGGACCCACTACCTCGTCTTCGACATGGTGGTCGGCGCGTGGGTGGCCCGCGATGCCGTCCGCTGCGGAGTGCCCTGGCCGCTCCGGTCCGTCGCCCTCGCGCTGACGTTCCTCGCCGGTCCGGTCGGATTCCTCCTCCACCTCGTCATCCGCCAGCAGCACGGTGCCGGGCTGGATGCCGACGGGCCGCAGGTCAACTGACCCCGCGCCCGTGGTGCCCGTGGGCGGCGAGCACGGCTTCGATCCGGCCGCGTTGCTCGGCCGACGGCTGGCGGAGCGGCGGGCGCACCGGACCGCAGTCGATCCCGACGCGGGCCATCGCCGCCTTGAAGGCGGGCAGCGGTTGCGGGCAACAGGCGGCGATCTCCTCGATCAAGCGCGTCGCCCCGGCCTGGAGCCGCTCCGCCTCACCCCAGTCGCCGCCGGTGCGTGCGGCGGCGATGCCGACGAACGGTGCCGCGGCGAAGTTGTAGGTGCTCCCCACGGCCCCGCGCACGCCGAGGGCGAGCGCCTCGACGAGCCGCTCGTCGCGCCCGAAGAGGAGATCGTAGCGGCCACCGGCGACGCGCAGGCAGGCGGCGAGATCGTCGAGGTCGTCGTGGGTGAACTTCGCCCCCGCCAGCGACGGCACGCGCGAGCCCGCATGCGTGAGGAACTCGGCCACGCTCACCGCGACGCCGGTCATCGACGGGATGTGGTAGAAATAAAACGGCGTGTTCGGCGCGGCATCGGCGACGGCTGCACACCAGTCGACGAGCCCTTCCAGCCCCACCGGCCGGAAGAAGAACGGCGCCAGGCACGCGATCCCGTACGCCCCGGCGGCCTCGGCATGGGCGGCGAGCGCCCGGCAGTCGGTCAGGGCCAGCCCGCCGACGTGGACGAAGATCCGGAACCCCGGCGGGCTCGAGCGGATCCACACCTCGGCGACGCGCTGCCGCTCCTCGCGCGACAGCGACATCCCCTCGCCGGTCGTACCGCAGACGAAGGCGCCGACGACGCCAGAGCCGGCGAGATGCGCGGCGTAGGCCGGGATCACGTCGAGGGCCAGGTCGCCGTCGGCCGTGAACGGCGTGAACGGGGCGGCGACGAGCCCGACCGTGTGCGTACCCTTCATCGACACCCCTCCGGCGACCGTGCGGCGGCGCTGGCGGCGACGACCGTCGCCGCCCGGCTGGGCAACCATACCACCTGCCGCCGGCGCGGGGCGACGGTGGCGGCGATCCCGCAGCCGCGCGTGCCCTGGCCGAAAGCCGCGGCCGTCGCTGGTTTTTCCCGAGCGCGGGGTAGCATGGAGCGGGGGAGCAGCGGGGCACCGCTCCCCTCGCGCAGGAGGTGCCGGGATGAGTGCCGCGGATTCGGAGATCTCCTCGGCCGGCGAGTCGTCCGGCAGTGATTCGCTGTTCGATTCGTTCGACGGCTGGGCCCAACTCCTCCGCCAGCCCGCGCCGGTCGACGTCGCGGCCACGGTTCCCGCGGACACCGCCAGCTTCGTCCCGGCCGGCCCACGGCGCCCCCCGCCGGAGGCTTTCCCCTACCGGCCGCTGCACCGTCCCCCGATGGCGCTGGTGCGGGTCATCGACGACGGCCGCGAGGATGGCGAGACGATCCGGCTGCGCGGGGCGGGCATCGACATCGGCCGCTCGGGCGCCGGTGTCGTGATCCCCCACGACGACGCGATGGCGCCGCTCCACGCCCGGATCGTGCTCCTGCCCGACGGCACCTGGCAATTGATCGACCTCGGGGGCACGACCGGAACGTTCGTCCGCGTCACCGAAGCCCGGCTCCGCCACGGCGGCTGCCTCCTCATGGGAGCGACCCGGCTCCGCTTCGAACGCGACACCGCCGGTGACGTCGCCTGGCTCGTCCACCGACCCGACGACGGGCCGCATCGCCGCCACCCCTGCGGCGCCACCGGGTGCACCGTCGGCGGCCACGGCGGATCGGCGGCGATCGTCCTCGACGACCCGTTCGTCAGCCCGCTCCACGCCGAGGTATTCCGCGTCGAGCGCCAGTGGCGGATCGTCAACCGCGGCCGCAACGGGCTGTGGATGCGGATCGAGCGGCCGGTCCGGCTCTCGGCCGCGGCGCAGTTCCAGTGCGGCGAGCAGCGGTTCGTGTTCGAGCCGCTACCGGGCTGAGGGACGTCGTCAGCCGCGCAACCAGTCGGGCAGCCGGCGGACGCGGCCGTCGCGGTCGACGCAGACGACGACCGTCCGCCCGGTGGCGAGGATCCGCCCGTCGCGGATGATCTCGTAGGCGTGGGTGATGCTCGCCCCCCCGACGGCCTCGAGCGTGGTGCGGAGCGTGAGCAGGTCGTCGTAGGCGGCCGCCTCGCGGTAGCGGCAGGTGGCCTCCGACACCACCAGCATCAGCCCCGCCTCCTCGAACGCCCTGTATGTCGCGCCGGTCGAGCGGAGCATCTCGGTCCGGCCGATCTCGAAGTAGGTGAAATAGTTGGCGTGGTGGACCCGCTGTTGACCGTCGGTCTCCTGGTAGCGGACGCGGATCTGGACGTCGTGGCTGGCTGCCGTCATGGAGGACTCCCTCGGCGGATCGCGGCGGTCGTTTGACCCGTCGCGCGGACCGTCCATATTCTGGGCGGTCCGGACCGGGGATGGGACTCCACCCCCGCCTGCCGCGTCCGGCCGTCAGCAACCCCACGGAGCCGCGACGTGAGCACCGACGACAGCGGGGGCAACTCCGGCATCGGTTTCGCCACCGCCCGGGGCCGGCAGTGGCCGACGCTCCGGCAGTTCACCGTGTTCCTCGAGAACCGGGTCGGACAGCTGCTCGAGGTGGTGCGGCGCTTCGACGGCTCGCGCGTCCGCGTCGTGGCGCTGTCGATCGCCGATTCGGGGGAGTGCTCGTTCGTCCGCTTCCTCGTCAGCCATCCCGACCAGGGGCGCGAGATCCTCGAGCGCGCCGGGTTGCCGCTGATCGAGAGCGACCTGATCGGCGTCGAGCTCTCCAACGCACCGCAGCCGCTCCTCCAGGTCTGCACGGCGCTGTTGCAGGCCGAGGTCAACATCATCCAGGCGTATCCGATCATGGTCCGGCCGCGCGGCCGCCCCGTGGTCGCCCTGATGGTCGACAACACGGAGATGGGATTGGAAACCCTCGGCCGCAAGGGGTTCACGATGATCTCGGAATCGGATCTCGACGACGTCGAATGAGGCCCGCGCGGCGGCGGGCGTCCGCCGTCATTCGAACATCCCGTCGGGCAGCCCTTCGACCTGCCGGACGACGATCTTCTGGATCGAATCCCACGACACGGCGGTGAGGGTCACGCTCCCGTCGGCGGCCTGGCTGGCGAACAGCCCGTGCGAGCCGCTCGACCAGTGCGGCTCGTACCACTCCGGCAGGATCACGCTGCCGCCGCTGACGTGCAGTTCGACGATCCCGCCGTGCTCGCGCTCCGCCCACAACCGGGCGACGAGCCGCGCCGTCGGGTTGACCGGCTGGTCGGCGTCGGGCGCCGCCCATTCGCGCGGCGGCGCGTGTATCATGATCGTGTTCTCCTCCTCGGGTCGGGCCGGTCCGCCGACCGCCTCGAACAGCGCGTCGAGCGCCGAAGCGTCGTTGCCGGAACGGGCGGCAGGTGCGGGGGGCTTGGCCGGTGGCGGGACCGCGGCCGGCGCCTTGACGGCTGGAGGCGGGCTGGGCGGCAACGCGGCGGGCGCCGCCGGGATGACGACGTCGACACCGCACTTCGTGCAGGCGCCTCGTTTCCCGGCCAGGCGGGCCGCGACCTTGATGTGGTGCCCGTTCGGGCAGTGAAAGGAGATCACGCCGCCCGCCTGCCGGGAGGGATCGGTGCCCGCCTGATCGGCTGACTTGCCCTCGACGCCCTTCGCATCACCCATCACGACCTCCTCGCGAGCCCGCTCCCTCGGCGGCCGCCCTCCCGCTCGCCCCCGGACTCCGAGTGTAGCCGGAGCGGCGCCGCGATCCCGCCGCACGCGACCGCCGGCCCGGCGCGCGCACGCCGAAGGAGGGACGCGGCGTTGGCTTGACGGCCGCGGGCCACGGTCTGACACTGCCCGCCACGGGGTGGGCCTCTTCTCGGGCGGCGGGAGCGACCATGGCGATTTCGGTGATGTGCCCGGGCTGCAAGACGGTGTTTTCCGTCAGCGACAAGTTCGCCGGAAAGACCGGACCGTGCCCGAAATGCAAGCAGCAGATCACCGTCCCGGCAGCGAGCAAGGGGATCGTGATCCACGAGCCCGAGGCCCCGTCGACGACCTCGACGGCCTCCGGGCGGGCGCCGACGGCGCCGCTTGTCCGCTTCGACCTGCCGATGAGCACCACGCAGTGGGTGGTCTGGGGGATGCTCTTGCCCCTCGGGCTGTTCCTCGCCCTGGCCGCGCGGTTCCTGTTCGGTGCCGGGCAGGCACCGGGCTGGTGCCTCGCCGCCGCCGCGCTGCTGTTCGCCATTCCCTGCGCACGGCTCGGCTACGAGGCGATCCGCGACCGAGAGCTCGAGCCCTACCGCGGCCTGCCGCTCACGCTCCGGACGCTCGTCTGCGGCGCCGCCTGGGCCCTGCTGTGGTTCGCTCACGGCTTCATCCCGCCCGACATGACGCGCGAGCTGTGGCAGTGGCTGTTCATCGGGCCGATCTTCTTCGGCGTCGGCGCGCTGGCGGCGCTGGCGGCGTTCGATTTCGACTGGGGCACGGCCGTGGCCCATTTCTCGCTGTACGCGATCGTCACCGCCCTGGCCCGCTGGCTGGCCGGTTTCCCGCCGGTCTGAAGCGCACATGCCGTACGACGACCTTCCGGAGCTGACGGCCCTTTCCGACACGCCGGGCGTGCGCGTCCCCCCTGACGTCACCGTCCCGCTCACCGACCGCGCCCGGCACCTGCTCGATCTGCCCCCCCTCCGTCGCCTCGCCCGGGTCAGCCAGCTCGGCTTGGTGGCACTGGTCTATCCCGGGGCCGTCCACTCGCGGCTCGAGCACTCGCTGGGGGTCTACCGGCTGGCGCTCGACTACCTCGCCCGCCTCCGGCACGACGAGACCTTCCGCGCCACCGTCGGGCCCGACGACGCGGCCGCGTTCCTCGTCGCCGCACTCGTGCACGACATCGGGCACTGGCCCTACTGCCACCCGCTCGAGGACATGGGGCTCGAGGAATTGCCGCGCCACGAGGATCTCGCCGCCGCGGCACTGGCGCTCCCCGAGGTCGCGGCCGTCCTCGCGGACGAGTGGAGGCTCGACCATCGCCGCGTCGCCTCCCTCGTCGCCGGCACGGCCGACGACCCCGCCGGCCGGTTGATCGGGACCCTGCTGTCGGGCCCGATCGACGTCGACAAGATGGACTACCTGGCGCGCGACAGTCTCCATGCCGGCGTGCCCTACGGCCGGCACTTCGATCAGGATCGCCTCCTCGCCAGCCTGTGCATCGACCGCCGGGGCCGGCTGGCGATCGGGGACAAGGGGCGCTGCGCCGCGGAGCTGATGGTCTTCGCCCGCTACGTGATGTTCGCCGAGGTCTACTGGCACCATGCCGTGCGCTCGGCCACGGCGATGCTGCAGCGCGCGGTGTGGATCCTCCGCCCGGTGCTCGACGTGGCGATGCTGACGCGGACCGACGACGCCGGCTTCACCGCCTGGATCACCGCCGCCGCCCGTGGCACCGCGGCCGAGCGGCTCGTGGACGGCCTGTTCGGCTCCCGCCGCGCGCTCCACAAGCGCGTCGCCGTGTTCGACGCGGTCGACGAACCCGCCGTCCACGGCGCGCTGGCCGGTCTGCCCTATCCGCGGCTCGTCGCCACCGCCCGGCGGCTCTCCGCGGCGCTGGCCCACGATCTGAGGATCCCCGTGGCCGACGACGACCTGCTGATCGACGCCCCGCCGGTGCACCGCGAGGTCGAGTTCGACATCGCGGTCCGCTCCGCCGGGCCGGATCGGCGCGAGCGGCCCCTCGCCGAGTGCAGTCCGGTGGTGCGGGCGCTGGCGCGGGAACAGTTCGACCGGCTCGTGAAGCGGGTCCGCCTGTTCGCCCCCGCCGGGGCCGCCGAACGGCTCGCGGGACGGACCGATCTGGCGGCGCGCCTCCTCGCGGCGGTCGCCGACGGCCAGTGAAACCCCGTGGAAAACGCGTCGGGCCGGCCCCTCGCGGAGCCGTCCCGACATCACGATCGATCGCTGCGTCCGCCCGTCCAGTGGCTCACTGCGCCGGGACAGGGAGCTTTCCTTCCTTGATCAGGTCACCGAACTTCGGCGAATCGGGCTTGGCTGGATCGCTCGGCATCGCCGCCACCTTCTCGAGCGATGCCCTGATCTTCTCGACGTTCTTGGCGTCGTCCTTCTTGTCGAGGAGATCGGCCAGCGCGTTGCCGTAGGCGTTGCGGTCCTTCTTGTTCATCCCCATGTGGCAGACGTTGCACTTCGCGGTTTCGACCGCGGCGGCCAGCGCCTTGTCGGCCGGAGCACCGCTGTCGGGCTTGACGTACACGGCCTTGAACTCGTCGAAGAACTGCTTGATGGCGAAAGCCGGACGGGCCGAAGCCGCCGTCACCAGCGCCACCGCGATCGCGCCCGCACCACCGATCGAAGAACCGCGCAACATCGGAACACTCCCAGGGAATCGCGGCCCCGCGGCCATCCTGATTGGCTGGCACACGGCGGTCGCTCGGGGCGCCGGCCACCACGGCCCGACGCCGGGGAAAATTGGAATCGGCGGTCACTACCGCTGTCAACAAACCGGCGCCGTCGTCACCTTCGCGGCGGCACCGGCTCGTGCGTCAACGGGCGGGGAGCCGACGAGTAGTCGATGTCGATCCGCTCGGCGGCGCCGTCGATCCGGCGCCAGACGCCGCTCCCCTCGTACCGGCCACCGCTGTCGGACCACTCGACCCCCGGCCGGTACGCGGCCGGCACGTCGATCCCCGTCTGTTCGATCAAGGCGGATCCGTCGGGGACGACGAACCGGCACCCGGTCGCCTCGCCCCGGAGCCGCGGCGGCACCGGGCGGGCCGGCGAGTCGAGCAGCGCGGCGAACCCCTCCGCGCCGCGGAACGTCGCGTTCCGCAGGTCGAGATTGACCGTCAGGCCGGCGGTGCCCCCCCGCGGACTGCCGTCGGCGACCAGAAACCTGCCGGCGAGATCGCATTCCCCGTCGATCCACTCGCACGACAGCGTTCCGCCGCCCGAGGCCTCGACGAGGATCGCCATGCCGCGAACTCGCGTGGCGGTGAAGCGGAGGTGGCTCGGCAGCGGCTCGGCCGGCTCGTCGACGCCCCGAAACCGGACGACCGTCGCCGCTCCGGTCGGGTCCGCGCCGTTTACCACCGCAGCGCCGTCGCCGTCGATCGCGACGTGATCGCAGACCAGCCGGCCACCCGGTCCGACGGAGAACAACGGCCGGCGGCCCGCGGCGCGGAACGACACCCGTTCGATCGACAGCGCTCCCTTGCCGACACGGCAGGCCCCCTCCGCGCCGACGACGGCCTCGTCGGCGAAGTGGACCACAGGCGCGTGCCCGGGAGCGGCACGGACAGTCACGCTCCGATCGCCCACGGACCATGCCGGTTCGTCGTGGACGCCGTCGAAAGCCAACTCGACGACATCCCCTTCCGCGGCGCCGGCGAGGGCGGCGGCGACCGACTCCCATTCTGCCGGTCCGGCGGGGGCGTCGACGACGCGCCGGGGCGGCCGGTCCACGGCCAGCTCCCCCCGGGCCGACACCGGCGCCGGACGCGCTGCGGGGTCGGTTGCCGCGAGCCGGAAGCGCTCCCGCGCCGAGGCCACGAGCAGGCCGGCGACGAGCACCGCCAACGCTGCCAGCGGTAGCAGCCAGGTGACGCGCGACATCCCCCCGCCGCTTCTCTCCGCGGCGATCTCGCTCGCGCCAGCGGCCCGCGACACCGTCAGGTCGATCCCGCAATCCTCGGCGATCGGGATCAGGTCGGCGACGAGATCGGCCGGGGTCTGGTAGCGGTCGGCAGGGTCCTTCTCCATCAGCCGGCCGACGGCGGCCGCCAAGCCGCGGGGTACGTCGGGGCGGAGTTGCTCCACGGGTACCGGACGCAGTTGCTGGTGATGCAGCAGCTTCTGCAGGAGCGTGCCGTCGGCGAACGGCGGGCGGCCGGCGAGCATGAAATAGACCGTGCACCCCAGCGAGTAGAGGTCGCTGCGGACATCGGCGGCACGCGGGTCGCGAGCCTGCTCGGGGGAGATGTAGTCGAAGGTCCCGAGGGTCATCCCGCTCTGCGTCAGATCCTCGTCCTCGGCGATCCGGTGTCGGCGGGCCAACCCCATGTCGACCAACCGCGCCCGGCCTTCGGGGGTGATGATGATGTTCGAGGGCTTGATATCGCGGTGGACCACCTCACGTTCGGCGGCATGGTCGAGAGCCGCCGCGATTTGCACGGTAAAGCGGATCACGCTGGCGACGTCGAGCGGTCCGCCGCGCGCCACCACGTCGCGGAGATTGGTGCCGTCGATGAACTCGAAAACGATGAAATGCCAACCATCCTCGCTGCCGACCGCGTACACCCGGCCGATATTCTCGTGATCGAGCCGGGCCGCCGACTGCGCCTCGACGTTGAAGCGGCGCAGCATCTCGGCATCGGCGGAGTGCCGCCGGGACAGCACCTTGACGGCGACCGGCCTGTCGAGCGTGGTGTCGAGGGCGCGAAACACCGCCCCCATCCCGCCACCCCCGACGAACTCGTCGAGGCGGTAGGCGCCGAGGACGCGGCCTTCGAGGGCGCGACCGATCTCGTTGACGGTCGCCGTCGCGAGCGCCGCGTCTTCGGGGCGGGCGGAGAGGATCGTGGCTTCGTCCGGGAGCGGTGCGCGGGAGGCGGCACCGGCGGCCGAGCCGTGGGAATCGTCCATGCAGGCGATCTTACTCGGCAGCGGGAGGGTCTGACCTCCCGAGCCCTCGACCTGTCGATCACCCGTCGGTGTCGGGGAGGGCTTTTCGCAAGACGGCGGCCAAAACCCGATCCACCGCACGCAGAGGGTGGATCGGTCTTACGGGGCGGGTGATGCCCCGCGCCCGCGGACGGATCGAGAGGTCAGCAGCCGAGGGCGGTCGATGCCACGAGGCGGCGGCGACGGATCCAGTTGCCGACGAAGCCCAGAGCACCTGCAGTACCGACGAGTGCGACGGAGGACGGCTCGGGGACGGCGGCGATGCGGAACCCACGGGGAGCATTGGCCATCGAACCGAGCACGTAGGGAGGAGCGGTCGCGCTGTTGAACGTGCTGATACCGCTTTCGGTGGTCGCGTAGCTGCCCGACACCTGGGCATAGCGGGTCGAATCGGTCGGGCTCACGGTGTCGGTCATCTCATTGACGTTGCCGAGCATGTCGTACATGCCGTAGGCCGACGTCACGGTCGAGAAGTTGGCGACCGGCAGCACTGATCCGTTCGCTCCACCGGCATAGTTGGCAGCGAAGGCATTGGTCGGGGTCGAGGCGTTGCCGATGGCCGGGAGCGTGCCATTGAGCGCTGGGTTGACCGACGAGATGGACGGATAGTTGAGGTAGCTGGTCGTGGCGACATCGTAAAATGCTGCCTTGGTCCACTCGTCCATGCTCGGCAGGTAGTAAACAGCACCGGCATTACGGGTGGCGATGTTGCCGGAGGTGCGACCGTCGAGGGTGTAGCTGCCCGTCTCCGTGTTGGCGCTGAGATCGGCTCCGTTGGAAAGCCAGTTCGCGAACCGGGCGGCGCTGAACCACGACACCCAGTTGATCGGCTTGTTGTCGTTGCCGGTGCCGACCACGGAGTAGGTGTAGCTGCCGACCGTGCCGGCGCGGCGGATCATGTAGGCGCTGCCGGCGCTGTTGGCGGCGGTCTCGTCGTAGACACCGTACAGCCCCTGCTTCCCCGCCGACGAATTGTTCAGAAACGTGACGTACTGCGAATTGGTCGTCTCGGTGTTGGCCATCTTGTAGTAGTAGCCGACCCTACCGAAGCCGTTGCCTGCCGTGACGGTATTGCCGGGGTCACCGACCACGGTCATGTCGACGGACAACACCGGCCCGGCGTAGCACGCCGATGCGGCAGCGACGAGCAGCAAGGCGAGGCAGCCGGAGAAGGTTCGGCCACGGGCGTCGAGGATCCGGGCCGACCGGCCGCTGCCCCACGTCCACTTTTTGTTCGTTCGGCGGCACATGCCGCTGTTTTGCGGGGCAGCGCCCTTGCGGCGGTATTCCGGCCGCTTCTTCTTCCCCATCATCGGCTCGCGAGCCCTGCCGAAGCCCACGGCGCGGGGACGATTCTCTCCATCATCGACGTTGTCGAAATCCACGAACGTGCTCACGAGCAGTTCCTTTCGCTGTGCCCCGAGGGGCGAGTTGAAAACGTTTTTGGGAATGAACTTCCGTACACTACTACGCCAGTCTGCGAGCGACCGCAGCACCGACCCAGGGACTTTTTCAGAGCAGCCATGTCCCGCGGACCGCCCCGCGGGCTCCCTCGACACCGCTCTGCCTCGCTGATGGCACCGGCATACGGCGAGGGAATCGCTTCCTCGCCACCGCGCCACCCACGCCTGCCACGATCACCTTCCAGGACTGCACGCCAAGGCCGCACAGCACCCCGGGACCGTCACCAGCCGACCACCGAGTGGCGACCGGACCGCCCGTTCTCTTCGTTCGCCGTCCGTCTCCGTGCCCCCGCGGGCGTACGGCTGTTCGGCCGGCTGCACGTCACCACTCAGATCGCCGCCTTGACGAGGCGGTTGACGCCACGCTGCTCCGAAACCTTGCGGGCCTCGGTGAACAACGAGACCAACGAATCCCCGGTCGACACCCCGGGCAGGTAGACGAACGCCCCGAGCTGGCGGGCCCAGAGCTCGTCCTCGAAACGATCCTCACGGCCGCAGACCAACAGCAACGTCGACGGACGGCTCGCGAACTCCTCGGCAACCGCGATCGCCTCGGCCGAGTCGCCCGCGACCGGATTGGCGAGATCGACGACGACCAGCTGGAACTCGCGATCGACCGCCTGCCGCAGTCCTTGGGACGACGCCGGCGTCTCGCACCCGCTCCAACCACTCAACTCGGTGACCGCCCCGAGCCGCTGCCGCAAGCCGGCATCGCCGGACATCACGAGGCAGGACAACTGCGGTCCGGCGAGGCGACCGCCCCACCCTTCCGGCTCCCGAGTCTTGACCGAATTCGACAGCTCTTCGGCTGTGATGCCCAACGCAACCATCATCATCATGATGCCCCTCCTGTTAGGCGGATGGTCCCGCCACGACTGAACTCAGCCTCTCTGCACGCCCGTCGTTCCGGCCCCTCGTCTCTGCCACCCGCAGCACGGACCCGACAGACGGACCCATGCCACGAGCGGCCTGCTCGGGCAGACCGGCAGCCCCGGCTCACGGCGACCGGCGAGCCCTTTCGAGACTCCCCGGCCGTCGCTCCTCGCGGCGGAATCACCTAAGGCACCCCTCGTGCCAAACACGCTGGGACATTCGAAAAACCGGAGGATCTGCAAAAACACCGATGAAAACGGTGAACATCGCGCCCCGGGGGTCGGATCGGCGAGATGGCCCCGGCCTCACCATCTTGGTGAGACGCGGGCGCCGGGGATGCCGGTCCGGGGATGAGAGGGCGTTTTTTGCGGGAAAAAACGCGGTTTCACCAAGATCGTGAGGCTCTCACCGTTTTGGTGAGACGGGAGAAAGCGGTTTTCCCCGAAAAAACAGCGTGAATCGATTGTCCGGTCGTGGCGGCCTGCCGTAGGTCAGGCGCTCCCCGGCGGATCGAGCCACTCCCGCAGATCGATGCCGAGAAACCGCGCCAGTGACTCGATCCGCGCTCCGTAGATGGAGAGCAGTTCGGGCCACAGGCTGTCGCGCAGCGGCTCCGGCGTTCCGCCGAACACCCGTTGCCGCAGCTCCGCGGGGGGCGCGGCGAAGCGGGCGACGCCGAGGTGGTCGCAGCACGCCGCCGCGACTCCATCGGGGTCGGCGGCGATCGCCTCGTAGCGGAGGACGAGCAGCTGCGAAGCCGGGTAGTGCGACAGCCAGGCCCGCAGGCAGGTCTCGTAGTCGCCGCGGGCGAGCGAGCCGGCCGAGCGGAAGTGGTCGCAGAACCAGCGGTCGGAGGCCTCGTCGATCCGCATCTCCGCCCGGCCGACCGCCATCTTCGCACTCGACCAGGCGCGCTGGATCGGATTGCGGATCAGGTAGATCAGCCGCGCGGCAGGAAAGGCGGCGTGGACCTCGGCGATCACCGCCGCCGGAAGGATCGCGTAGGCGGGGGTGATCTCGCCGGCGCGGCGTGGATCATCGCCGGCGAACAGGCCCCGGTACCAATCGAGGCCGAGGTGCCGCTGCTGGTCCCAGAAATGGACCTCCTTGACACCGGGAAACCGCACCTCCGGGTGCCGACGGAGCACCTCGTAGAGCCACGACGTCCCCGACTTCTGGGCACCGATCCCGAGAAAGTGGAGCATGCGGCGTGTATACAAGCCCCCGGCAGGCCGACGGAAGCCCAGCCTCCCCCCGGCCTGCCGCCACCGGCGGTTCCCCGGGCGGCCGCACCCGCGACGAGGCCCCGCATGTCCAGCGACGACACTCCCCCGCGCCGGCGGCCGATCCAGGAACTGCTCCCGGCCTGGTTCACCGATCGGCTCGCCGCCGAGCCGTGCCGGCTGGCGCTGCTGCTGGTGACGAAGCAGGTGCTGGTCGTCGACCGGATCCGCGCGGTGCGCGAGAGCCCGACGGGCGCCGTGTGGATCGACGCCGAGGTGATGGTGCCCCACCGCAAGGACGGGTTCCCGTGGGGACACTTCCCGGTGATCAAGTCGACGCGGCCCGACCGGGCGATGTGCTCGATCAACGCCTCACACGTCGTCGCGGTGGTGGAGGTCGATCCCTGGGAACTGCCGCCGCTCGAACCGCAGCCCGAGTAGGTGGGCGGCGCGGGTGTCAGGCCCTCGCCCCCGGCAGGACCGGCGCTGGGCGCTGCGTCTCGGGGTGCAGCCACTTCGTCGCCGGCTCCCCGTGGTCGCGGAGGAGACTTACGGTCGATCGCCGTATCATTCCCCGCTCGACGAAGCCTTGAAACCGCGCACGACATTCCCGGAGAGAGCATGACCACGCCCGTCGCTGAAGCATCGGTGTCCAAGGAACTGGCGGGCATCGCGCTGGCCATGCAGACGGAACGCACCGGCCATGCCCCGAAGGCGGTGACCGTGGTCACCGGCCCCGAGACGGTGGTCGTGACGCTCCACGAAGCGCTGACGCCGGCGGAAAAGCTGCTCGCCCGGTCCGCGGCCGGAGCAGCGAAGGTCGAGGAATACCACCGTGCCCTGTTCGCCGTCTCCTGCGACGAGCTCCGCCGGGAGGTCCAACGGCTCACCGGCCAGCGCGTCCGCGAGGCGGCGGTCGTCGTCGAGCCAGCCACCGGCGCGATCGTCCACTCCTTCACCAGCGGCACGCTGGTGCAGATCTTCCAGCTCGAACCACGCGTCGCCACGCCGCCGGCTCCCGCGGCCGGCAAAGCCTGACACTCCCGGTCGGGAAGCGCTCAGGTCCGCCCGGCCGCCTCTCAACGGCCGTCGCGCGGTTCGGCCGGACCGCGCAGCGACAACAGATACGCCAGCAGGTGGCGCATGTCGTCGGCCGACGTCGTGTCGTGAAAGTTGGCCGGCATCAGCGACAGCGCCGACGGACGGCGCTCGTCGATTTCCGCACGCGCGACCGCGAACTCCTTCCCCTGGTTGTCGGCGCAGACCAGCGCGTCGGGCGTCTCGTGGACGACGATCCCGGCCAGCACGCGCCCGCCGGTGGTGAGGATCGTCGTCACCCGGAAGGCAACGTCGACGTTGCGGTTGGGATCGAGGAGGTCCTCGGCGACCCGGTCGAGGCCGCGGTTGCCGATGCCGTCGAGTTGCGGCCCGACCTTCGCCCCTGCACCGGCCACCTGATGGCACTGGACACAGTGCTTGCCGAACAGCGCCTTCCCCGCGGCGGCATCGCCGCCATGCTGACGATAGTCCTGACGGCGGTCGTCGATGATCTGCGCCAGTGCCGCGTCGTCGGCCGGGGCGGTGGCGGCGAGGCGCTCGACGCGCTCACGGAGCGGCCCGGCGCGAAGGCCGGCCAGCCGCGCGGCCACCGCCGGCTCGACGAGCAACCGGGCCGAGCAACGGCCGCGCTCGACCGCATCGGCGAGCACCCGGCAGCCGGCGTCGTCTCCCGCCAGCCGGAGGGCGATTTCGCGCTGGTCGGAGGCCCGTGCCGTGCGGAGGAGATCATGGAGGATCGCCACGGAGGCCTCGCCGTCACGGGCCGCGATCAGTCGGGCCCCTTCGGCCCGCGCCGATTCGGTCGCATTGGGGAGCGTGAGCACCAGTGCCAGCGCGTCGAGCCGGGAATCGGGTGCCAGCGCACCGAGCGCACCTGCCACCGCGACGCGCGTCGCCGTCGCCGCCGGCACGTCGGTGAGCAACAGCGCCAAGGGCGCGGCCAGACCGTCGAGACCGAAACCGGCCGCCAGCGCCGCGGCCGACTGGCGGGCCGTGTCGGAGGCGCCGGGATCGAGGCGGGGATCGGAAAACCTCCCCACGGCCAGCCACGCATAGGCGCCGCCGTCGTCGCCGTCGACCACCTCGACCACCACGCGCCTGCCCGCGATGTCGGCGGTGTCCCAGGCGACCGGCTGGGCGATGTCGTTTCGCGGCGGGGAGGCGGTGCGGAGGATCTCCTCGGTCATGGCATCGCGGAGGCGGATCAGGTTTTTTCCCTGCGGGCCGTGCTCCGGATGGCCGTCGTGCCCGGCGAGGAAAAATGTCAGCTCTCTGCCGACGGCGAACGGCTCGGAGCGGAGGACGCCGGTCGACTGCTCGCCGCGCGCGGTGCTGACGCGAAATGGGGCGGCGACGCCATCGGCCGACGGCCGCTCGCGGACCGGCCACGCCTCGCTCGACCCGCTCCGCCCCGGCAGCGGCGCGACGGACCAGTCGAGGGCCGCCGGCAGATCGCGCGGCCGGCCGGTGCCATCGAGATCGAGGAGCTGGCGGGCGACCCTGTCGGCCCAGGTGACCACCGCGGGCGCGGCCCGCTGCCCTTCGCGGGCGAGCGTCGCCCGCACCGTCTCGAGCAGCCGCACCTGAAACGGCAGGTCGGAGGCGAAGCGCTCCTCGACCACGGCGGCGAGACGGGCAAGACCGGCCGCCGAGGCGTGGGTGGCGGCATGCTGGACCAGCGCCGCGAGCCTGTCGCGGGAGGCGGGATCGGTCCCGGGGATCCCGCCGCTGGCGAGAAAGGCGGCGATCGCGTCGCCGGCCGGCTCCGAGTCGAGCCCGAGGCAGACGTCGGCGATCACTTCCTCGCGCGGGCTCCCCGCCATGGCGGCCACCGCTGCGGTGAGCGACGATTCGTCGCGGAGCCGGGAGCGGAGCGCGAGGCGCAGGGCGTGGCGGAGGTGAACGTCGGCCGGAGCGCCGCCCCGGATGGCGTCGGCAAGGGCCGCGACGAGCGTGGCGCCACTGCCGCCGTCGATCGCGGCCGGCAGGCGAGCGGCCGCCAGCGCGGCAGCCCGGCGGACGAGCGGATCGCCGTCGCGAAGCGCCTCGCAGACAATCGCCATCAGCCCGGCCGGATCGCCGACCAGGGTCGACCCGGCGATCCGCAGCGAGTGCTGGCGGAGCACGGCGTCGGAGTCCCGCGCCAACCTGCCGAGCGCGACGGCGTCGAGCAGCCCCAGCCGGGCCTGGCACCATCCGGCGGCGGCGCGGGCCACCGCGGGCGCGGTCGTGTCGGCGGCGAGCGCGGCCAGCGGCGGCGCGAGGGCAGCGGCGGCGCCCCCCACGATCCGCTCGCGAGCCAGCTCGCGCCGCGTCCGGTTGGCATCGCGCAGGACGGCGACGAGCTCGTCGGGAGGGAGAATATCGAGGCGGGTCGACGCCAGCAGCGGCGTCGGTGGCACGCCTGCACCGCGGTAGGAGATCCGCCAGATCCGCCCGCTGGTCCGGTCGCGCCCCGGGTGGTCGAGCGGCACCTCGTAATGGCCGATGATCCGGTTGTAGAAGTCCGCGACATACAGCGCGCCGTCGGGGCCGAGGCGCAGGTCGACCGGGCGAAACCAGGGATCGGCCGCGGCGAGGAGGTCGGGCTCCTCGACGGCGCGGACGGTCGCGCCGTCACGCACCAGACGGTTGCGATTGATCCGGCTGGTCATGACGTTGCCACCGAAGCAGTTGCCGCGGTACTCGGGCGGGAAGCGGACGTCGTCGTAGATCGCCAACCCGCCGATCGCCGTCGACCCGTGGAGGTGGTCCATCACGGCGGGCACGAAGCCGAGTCCGTCGTGCGGCCGGCCGAAGCTCTCGTAGCGCCCCTCGCGGAGCAGCAGCGTGACCGGCTTGGTGTGGCAGTCGGCGGTGAACAGGTCACCCTGCTCGTCGAAGTCCATGCCGAACGGATTGACCTGCCCCCAGGTGAAGTGCTCGATCCGGCTGCCGTCGGGGCGGAACCGGAACGTGTTGCCCGACTGCATCGCAATCGAGTGGCCGTCGGTCCCGGCGACGGTCGACTCGTTGTTGAACCCGTGGCAAGCGTAGATCCATCCGTCGGGGCCGCGGCGGAAGGCGTTGCACATGCCGTGCGTGTCCTTCTGCCAGCCGAGCGGACCGTAGAGCACCTTGCGTTCGTCGGCGCGGCCGTCGCCGTCGACGTCGCGGAGGTGCCAGATGTTCGGGATGCTGAAGCAGATCACGCCGTCGGCGACCGGCAGGAGGCCGATCGGGATGTTGAGCCCGTCGGCAAACGTCGTCGACTCCTCCCACACGCCGTCGCCGTCGCGATCGGCGAACACCTGGATGAAATCCTGCCCCGGCCGGTCGGCCGGCGCGGCATACGGGTACTCGCGCGAGCAGCTCACCCACAGCCGGCCACGGTCGTCGCAGGCGAGGTTCATCGGCTTGGCGATCCGGTCCTCGGCGGCGACCAGCTCGGCGACGAACCCCGGCGGCAGCGTGAACCCCGCCCGCTCGTCGGCCGGCGACAGTGGCGCGGTGGGGCGGACGTGCGAGGCAAACGGATCGTCGCGCTCGGCCGCGGCGGCACGCTGCGCGGGGCCGACAAGCGCGAGTGCCGCGGCGAGGGCAACGCAGGATCGGGCGAAGCAACGCGTGCGGTCAAATGGCCAGGCCACGGCACACACTCCGGGAATACGCGGGCAGCCCACCGAAACCACCGTGAATGGTAGCCCACCGGCGTGTGGCGGTCGCCACCGGCCGCATCGGGCGGCCGATCACCCTGGTCGTGGGTTTCTATCGTCGGATCGCGTCTTTGCGCTCGACGACGAACGACTGCCCGGCCCAGCTGTACTGCAGATAGGGCACGATTTGCCATTCGCGGCTGGCCGTGAAAAACTCGATCGCGGCACGGCGCTCACCGGCGGCCTCGGTCGCCGACCAGCAGAAGTAGTCGTCGAAGGCAATGATCATGCCGTGCTTGAGCCGCGGTTCGAGGAACCGAAGCACGTCCATCGTACTGGAGTACATGTCACAATCGACGTACGCCAGCGCGATGTTCCGGGGCTCACCACCCCGCCAAGCGGCGGAAGCGAATCGGAATAAAACCCGGGCACCGTCTGATACGCATCGCGTGGCAACCCTTGGGCGGCGCACTGCCGATGGAATTCATCCAAGCCAGTGCACATCGCCTTCTCACGCCACTGAGGATGCGAATCCCGCTCGTCGGCCGCGGGCGGCAGGCCCTCGAACGAATCAAACGCCCACAGCCGGCAGTTGATCCCGAACCGCCGCAGTGAGTGATACGCCAGCGCGAACGTCCGGCAGCCATGGCAGCCGAACTCGACGTAGTCGCCGTCGATCCCGTTGAACTGGAGCGCGTGGGCGGCATTGTTGAGGAAAATGCTTCGCGAATACCGCTCGTAGACAGTCGGGTGGAGCATCACCCGGTGAACGAAAGCATCTACCACGGCGCGAGAGGCATGGCGGACGAAGGCTGGCAGTCGCATGATGGGCGCTCCTCGGGAGCGATACCTTAGGTCTTCCATCGGGCGTTCCGCAAGCAGTCCGACGCCCGCCCGGGAGCCGGCCTTTTTGGTGGCCCCCAACCGGCCGAGCGACGACCAACTCGGTCGACGCGGCGGCGATCGCTCAGCCCTCCGGCGTGATCGACCCGCGGGCGGCCTCGAGGCGGCCTGCCACGTCGACATCGACCGCGGCGCCGAGCCTCCGAGCCAGATCGAGGCACCCCGGCCAGTCGATCGAACCGCGCTGCGCGGCGATCAGGCCGCGGATGTCCTGCTCGTCCTGCGGTCGGCCAGCGAGGGCCTTCATCACGAGAAGATCCTCGGTCACGACCACGGGCACACGGACGCCGCCGATCACGATCGGTGCCGCGCGGCCGACGGCCTGTCGCTCGAAGCCCGACATCCCGATCGCGGCGTCCAACCTGATACCCGTCGTGCGATGACGAAGGGGGAGGATGAACGACCGCGCGACCACCTCCTCCACGCCCGGGAACAGTGGCTCGAACGGCGTGGCAGCGATCTCTCGCACGAGCCGCAGCGCCCGTTCGACATCGGCGAGAATCACCACATCGACATCGACCGTCATCCGCGGCTGCCCGCGGAGCGCCACCGCCAGTCCGCCGATCAGGGCGAAGGCGATTCCGCGAGCCTCGAACATCGCCGCGGCATCAGCGAGCGTCGGCCACAGGGCCGGTTCCATGGTTCGCCTCGTCGAGGCTGCGGAAGGCTCTCACCTGCTGCATGCGTTCGGAGAGCGTCTCCCGCCATGCCCGCTCGTCCACCGCCTGCCAGTCTCCCGCCGCGAGACGCACCGCGCGGATCGTCGTGAGCAGGTCATCAGCCACGGCGAGGCGCGCGGCAGGCGAGAGGGTGGCGACCCACGCGGCATCCCGGTTTTGGATCGTTTCCGTGCACACCGCGTCGAACAACGCCCACCGCTGACCAAACCCGAGCGGCACGAGATCGGCGTCGCGGGGGAGGTCGTCGTTTTCGGGCATGATGGCGAGTATACCGCTCGACACTCCGATGCCAGCGTCGATCCCGGCTCTTTTCTCGTCAAGGCGCCCCGGCGAGCACCCCCACGAGCCGTGCCGGCATCGCCATCTTGGCATCGAGGGCGGAGACAATCACTTCGTCCACTGCCCGCTACGGCTGTCCGGCGACATCCAGCCATCCCCACAGGTACCGGCAGGCGAAACTCCGATACGGGCGCCAGGTATTCGCCACCGTCACCACGCGCGATTCATAGCGCGCCTTGGGGATGCCGTAGAGCGCGACGATGGCCCTGCGCAAGCCCGCATCCGCGATGGAAAAAACATCCTCCCGCTCGAGGGCGAAGATCATGAACATCTCGACCGACCAAGGTCCGAACCCCTTGATCGCAAGCAACGTGCGATGGGCCTCAGCGTCTGCCAGTCTGCGGATCACGGCGAAGTCGAGCTCCTTCCGGACCGTGCGCTCGGCGGCTTCAAGAATGAACGCCGCCTTGTTTCGGCTCAGGCCGCAGCCGCGGAGGCTCGCCAGGGAGAGCGTGGCAACATTCCCGGGTTGCCACGACCGGCGCAGTGCCCGGACGCGCTTCCAGATCGAAGTGGCGGCGACGGAGGAGAGTTGTTGGCCGGTGATGATCCGGCAGACGGTCTCGAAGTCGGTCCGCTCGCGGTAGTAGCCAGGCAGGAGCCCGACCTGTGCCATGACGCGTCGCATGACCGGGTCGCGGCCGAGAACGCGACGGTAGCCTGGAGCGGGTGTCATCGGCCGTGATCTCGGTTTCTTCGTCGGCTGAGGGGCACATGCCATACGCGGAGTGTGCACCACTGGCCAACGCCACGAAACCTCGGCGGCGGGCGCCGGTCCAATGCGCGAGCGCCTCGCGGGTCGGCTCGGCGGAGCACACGTGCCTCGGCTGCCCTGGGAGGTCAACGCGCGTTTTTGCTTGCGGTTGTAGGACAACCGTCGGTCTCCAGCCGCATAGCGGGCCGTCTGGGATGCGCACGGCATTGCCGAAGTCAGGTCGTGCGTTCACGTGATCAAACGCGACCACGCAGCGGCCGAACCCGCACGCGATTGGCCTCGACGACACAGAACGTCCCGCTCACACCGATTTCCTTCTCGGCTGCCAGCAGTTCCTTGACCCGGTCGAGAAACATCTCGGGCGACGACGAGGGAAAACGAAAGAGGACGACGCCACACGAAGCGGGAAGGCCCCAGTGAAAGGCAAGCTCACCGAAGTCCTTGTCGCAGGTCAGGACGACACGGGACTCTCGCTGGGCGGCCTCGAGCAGCGCGGCGTCGGACTGGCTGGGCAAGCTCGTCCTTGCCCAAAGCACGTCATGCCCTACCTACCGTAACCACCGCACGGCGATACCCGGGAAATCCTCGTCTGCGAGAAACTGCATGCCTGCCTGCTCTCATTCAGGGGAGGCAAGAGCCACAACGCGCTCCGACTTCAGGATCTCGGTCGCGTAGAAGAGGCACGCAGAAATGTCGTCATGTGTCAGGCCGGGGTAGTTCCCGATGATCTGCTGCTCAGACCAACCGGTAGCCATGAGTTCGACGATCTTCTCAACGGCTAGTCTTGTGCCTTTGATGACCGGCTTTCCACCGAGAATGCCCGGGTCAAACCTGATGCGGTCCTGCCAGTTCATCACGACGACTCCTCAAAGGAAGATCCGACGATCAAGTGACCGGGCCGGATCCTACACAAAGCCAGCAACCACCGAATTCTACCGCGCATGCCCCAAGCGACCTCACCGGCAAGCAGTACGTCTACGTCTGGGCGGACGGGATCCACGTGAGCATCCGCCTGGAAGACCCGGCCAATCCGAAGCAGTGCCTGCTCGTGCTCATGGGAGCGATGGCCGACGGCCGGAAGGAATTGATCGCCGTCATCGACGGCCTCCGTGAGAGCAAGCCGAGCTGGCTCGAGCTGCTCCTCGACCTCCAGAACCGTGGGCTCTCTATCCCGCCGACGATCGTCGTCGCCGATGGTGCCCTCGGCTTCTGGGCCACCTTGCGGGAGGCCTACCCGACGACGCGTGAGCAACGCTGCACGAGTCCACAAGACCGCCAACGTCATCAACTCCATGCCCAAGGCGATCCAGCCCAAGGCCAAGGCCGACCTGCACCAGATCTGGCTCGCAGAGACCAGGGAGATGGCCAACAAGGCCTTCGATCACTTCCTCCTGGAGTACGGCGTCAAATACGACGCGACATGTACACTCCTGGCGAAGGACCGCGACGTGCTCCTGGCCTTCTACAACTTCCCAGCCGAGCACTGGAGCCACCTCCGCACCACCAACACCATCGAGAGCACCTTCGCGACGATCCGATTGCGGCATCGCCGCACAAGGCAGTGGCTCGAGGGCCCTCCCAAGGCAGCACCCCGTGTAGTATCGGGTGTAGTCGAAAAAGTCACCTTGGACAAGAAGTTCGCAACACCCTCTCAAGCAAGCACACGCGCCCGTAGCTCAGTCGGATAGAGCATGGGATTTCTAATCCCAGGGTCGGTGGTTCGATCCCACCCGGGCGCAGTTCGAATAGCCCTCGTCGAGCACCTGCCATGGCCACCGTCGCGATCACCGACGCCACGTTTCCCGCGCTCGATGTCGAGGAGGAGATCCTCGCCGCTGCCGGAGCGCGGGTCGTCCGCGGCACCGACCCGAGCCCCGCGGGACTGGCGGCGCTGGTCGCCACCGCCGACGCCGTGATCACGCAATTCGCCCGCGTCGATGCCGGCGTGATCGGTGCGATGGAGAGAGCGCGGGTGATCGTCCGCTACGGGATCGGCGTCGACAACGTCGACCTCGACGCCGCCCGGGCGCGCGGGATCCCCGTCTGCAACGTCCCCGACTACTGCATCGACGAGGTCGCCGACCACACGCTGGCGTTCATCCTCGCCGCCACCCGCCAGGTGGTGCCCAACACGCTCACGATCCGCGACGGTCGCTGGGGCCTGGCCACCGACCTCGCCCTGATGAAGACGCTCCGCGACCAGACCGTCGGCCTCCTCGGCTTCGGGCGGATCGGCCGCGAAGTCGCCGCCCGCCTCGCGCCGTTCAAGTGCCGGCGGCTGGTGTGCGACGCGTTCGTGCCCCCCGATTCGATCCGGGCCGCCGGGTGCGAGCCGGTGGCACTTCCCGAGCTCCTCGCCGGATCGAGCATCCTCTCACTCCACTGCCCGTCGACGCCGGCGACTCGGCGGATCATCGACACCGCGGCGCTGGCGCGGCTGCCCGCCGGCGCGATCCTCGTCAACCTCGCCCGCGGCGATCTGGTCGACACCGCAGCCCTCGTCGCGGCACTCGAGTCGGGGCGGCTCGCGGCGGCGGCGATCGACGTCTGCGATCCCGAACCGATCCCCGCCGACAGCCCGCTGCGCCGGCTTCCAAACGTGACCGTGGCCGCGCACGTCGCGTCGGCGAGTCCGACGGCGGTGCGGACGCTGCGCGAGACGGCGGCGCGAAGTGCGGCCGCGGCACTCCGCGGCGAACTGCCGCCGAGCGTGGTCAATGGCGTGACCCGGCCGGTCGGCTGACGCGCCGAATCGACCCGTGGCCAAGGGACAACGCGATCGGCCATGCCCCGTGCGGCGTGGCGCTTCCCTGACCGATCCCGACGCGAGCGCCGCGACAGGAACCCGAGCGATGGACGCGATCGGCATCGACATCGGCTCGACGTCGATCAAAGGAGCGGTGCTCCATGTCGACTCGCGCTGCCTCGGCACGCCCGTCGCGCGTCGCTTTCCGGCACCGCTCGCCGGGCTGCCGGCAGGCCATGTCGAGATCGAGCCCCACGCGGTCAGCGATACGGTCGCCGACGTTCTGACCGAGCTGGTCGCCGCCCACCCGGGTGTCGGTGCGGTCTACCTGTCGAGCCAGATGGGAGGGCTGCTGCTCCTCGACGGGCATGGTCGGCCGCGTACGAATTACCTGTCGTGGCGCGACGAGCGCTCGGCCGCCGGGGAAGCGGGTTCGACGCTCGCCCTCGTCCGCGCCGCCTGGGAGCGCCACGGCGATCTGCTGACCCTCGGCAGTGAATTACAAGCGGGGTCGGCGACGAGCCTGGCGGCATGGCTCGCCACCCACGGTCACCTTACCGACGGAGCGACGCTGGCCGGGATCGGGGAGGCGGTCGCCGCGGGCTTGGTCGGGGAAGGGGTGCCGATGCATGCCACCGCGGCGATCGGCCTGCTCGACCTCGAGCGGGGCGGCTGGCACCACGCGGCACTTGGGCGGATCGGCCTGGAGTCGCTGCACCTCCCGGCGCTGGCGACGAGCGAAGCGCCGGTGGGAACGACCGTCGTCGCCGGGCGGCGGCTGGAGGTCCATGGGCCGTATGGCGATCAACCGTGTGCCCTGCGCGGCGCGGGGCTCGCCCCCGACGAGCTGTCGCTCAACATCTCGACCGGATCACAGGTCAGTCGCCTCGCGCGGGCGTTCGCGCCCGGCCCCTACCAGACCCGCCGGGCGTTCGGCGGCATGTTTCTCGACACCGTCACGCACCTCCCGGCGGGGCGGTCGCTCGAGCTGCTCGTCGACCTGCTCGTCGACGTTGCCGCTGCCGAGGGAGTTTCGCTGACGGCCCCGTGGGAGTCGATCCAACGGCGCGTCGCGGCGGTCGCCGACACCGACCTCGACGTCGATTTGGCGTTTTTCCCGGGGCCGCTCGGCACGCACGGGTCGGTGCGCGGGATCACGACCGGGAACCTCACGGTCGGGTCACTGTTTCTCGCCGCCTACCGGGCGATGGCCGACGCCTACGCATGCGTCGCCGCGCGCTTCGGTCCGGTCGCCTGGCGGGAGGTCGTGGTCTCCGGTGGCCTCGTCCGCCGGACGCCGCGGTTGCGGGCCCTCTTGGCGGAGCGGTTCGTCGCGCCGCTCCGGGAATCCCCCGAGGAGGAGACCCTGCTGGGCCTCCTCGACATCGCCTGCGAGAATGCCCCCGCCCCGTAAGCCCGGAGGAAAGGTCATGCACGGACGACTGCGGTTCTCCTCGGTCGCGGCGCTGGTGATCGCCGCTGCCAGCCTGCGCGTGGTCGGCACGCCGGCGGCCGACGGGCCGACGCGCTTCGTCGATCACTCGCTGCTGATCGCCCCCGAATACCCCTGCACCTGGCCGAGCCATCCGTTCCCGCGGTTCGCGCTGGTTCACCAGCGCACGATCGGCCCCGAGTCGGCCTACAACGTCGACACGCTGCTGATCGACGGCAACACCGGCACGCAGCTCGACGTGCCCCCGCACTCGGTCGCGCGGCCGGAGCTCGGGCGTGAGAAATCGGGCCCGCTCGGTCTGGCGACCACCGACCGGATCGAGGCGTGGCAGTTCGGCGGCGAGGCCTGCGTGGTCGACGTGCGCGACCTGCTCGACAAGGCCCCGCCGGGCACGAGCCCCCTGGTGACCCCCGACCGGGTCGAGCGCTTCGAGCGCGAGCACCGCCCGGTGGGGCGCGGCGACGTCGTGCTGTTTCGCAGCGACTATTCCGACCGTTACTACCGGCCGCTGCCGGAAGGGCGGCGGTTCATCGCCGACGTCCTCGATCGCAAGGCGCCCGGCTACCCCGACCCCGATCCTGACTGCATGGACCTGCTCGGCAAGCGCGGTGTCCTCGCAGCCGGCACCGACAGCGCGAGCATGGGGCCGCTCCCCGACCTCGCCGAGCCGACGCATTACGCCGGGCTGAAGTACGGGATGATCTGGACCGAGGGGGCGACGAATCTCGGGGAGCTGCCCGCCGTCGGCGCCTTCTATTGCTTCCTCGGCCCCAAGCACCAGGGCGGCCCGTATGGCGAAGGGCGCGCGTTTTCGATCGTCGGCGGCGATCTGCCGCGCCGGCTGATCGACGCCTGCCGCAACGGGCGTGCGATCGACCTGTCGCCGACGCTCTCCGCCGACTGCCCGGTCACGTCGCCGGGACTCGGCACCGGCAACCACCGCCAGCCCTACCTGCGCGTCGACTTCCTCTATTCCGACTATCTCGACATGTGGCACCACGGCCACCTCATGGACGCCGCCGCCGGCACCCACCTCGTGCCGCCGGCCTACGCACTGCCCCCCGCCGGTGCGGCGGTCGCTCTGGCGCCCGAGGTCCGCGGCTGGCTCGAGGACTACGAGCGCCGTTACGGCCCGCGCGGCACCAGCTCGCAGACCACCGAGCAGGTGCCGATCGACCAGACCTGCGGCGAGGCCCGCGTGATCGACGTGCGGGCGCTCGCGGGTTCGACCGACGCCGCGAGCTGGCCGCGTTCGCCGGAGATCACCGTCGCCACGATCGAGGCCTTCGAGGCGGCGCACGGCGGCCTGCGACCGGGAGAGATCGTCATCTTCCGCACCGACCATGTCGACGGTCACCTCGCGGCGTCGCGGACCGACCCCGGCATGTGGGCGGCGGCGCTCGCCGGCAAGGCCGAGGGCTGGCCCGCCCCTGGGCCGGCGGCGATCGAGTACCTGGCCGCGAAGGGGATCCGCTGTGTCGCCACCGATGCCCCGGACCTCGGCGGCGTCGAGCCGAAGCGCGCCGCCCACGTCTACTGGGCCCTCGGCAGCCGGGGGATGGCGGGCGTCGAGTTTCTCGCCAACGTCGCGGCGGTGCCGCCGCGCGGCGCCTACTTCCTGTTCGCCGCCGTCAAGATCCGCGATTGCCATGCAGGACCGGGGCGGGCGATCGTGCTCTTCGACGCGCCGGCCGGCCAGACGAGCGGGGGTCGGGATGGCCGCTGACCTCGAGCGCGCCACGTTCCGCACCGTCGCCTGGCGGATCGTGCCCTTCGTCTGCCTGTTGTACGTGCTCAACATCCTCGACCGGGCCAACGTCGGCTTCGCGCGGCTGGCGATGCAGGACGACCTCGGGCTGTCGAAGGAGGCGTTCGACCTCGGCTACGGGATGTTCTACGTCGGCTACCTGCTGTTCGAGGTGCCGAGCAATTTCCTCCTCCGCCGCTACGGTGCCAGGCGCTGGATCGCCCGGATCATGATCAGCTGGGGGCTGGTCTCGGCGGCCACGATGCTGGCCCGCGACACGACCACCTTCTACGCGCTGCGGATCCTCCTCGGGATCGCCGAGGCGGGGTTCTTTCCCGGGATCATCCTCTACCTCGGCGACTGGTTCCCCGACCGGCAGCGGGCGAAGATGACGGCGTTCTTCATGCTCGCGATCGGCCTCTCGAACGTCGTCGGCAATCCGCTCTCGGGCTGGATCATGGACACCTTCGACGGCGTCGCCGGGCTCCACGGCTGGCAGTGGCTGTTCCTCCTCGAGGGGCTGCCGACGGCGCTGGTCGGCGTGGCGGTGCTGTGGTGGCTCGACGACGGGCCGAACACGGCCCGCTGGCTCCCTGCCGAGCAGCGCGACTGTCTGCTCGGCTGCCTGGCGCGCGAGGACGCCGCCCGGCGCCGCCGCCATGGCGCCGGCCACTGGGAGGCGATGCTCCAGCCGCGGGTGTGGTGGCTGATCGCGCTGTATTTCACCGTCGCCGTCGGCACCAACGCCGGCGGCGCCTATTTCCCGACCCTCGTCAAGGAGCGTCACGCCGGCGCATCGAACCTCACGATCGGCCTGCTGACGGCGCTGCCGCACCTCTGCGCCGTGGTCGCGATGTCGCTGGTCGGGATCAGCTCCGACCGCTCCGGCGAACGGCGTTTCCACCTCGCCGGCGCGGCCCTCGTGGGAGCCGCCGGCTGGGCGCTCGCCGCCGTGGCGCCGACACCGGCACTCGCGCTGGTCGGCCTGTGCCTGGCCCAGGCGGGGATGATGAGCATGCTGCCGGTGTTCTGGACGATCCCCGGCACGTTCCTCTCCGGAGCCGCGGCCGCCGGCGGGATCGCGCTGATCAACTCGGTCGCCAACATCGGCGGGTTCTTCGGGGCGACGATCCTCGGCACCTTCGGCATCCCCGCCGTCGCGGCGCTGCTCGTCGGCGGTGCGCTCCTCGCCGCGCTGACGCGACTCGAACCGACCCCTGCCAGCGATCACGAGGAGGAACCGCGTGACTGACGGCCTGTTCGATCTCTCCGGCCGGGTGGCGGTCGTCTCCGGGGCGGCGCAGGGACTCGGCCGGGCGACCGCGCTGGCGCTGGCCGCCCACGGCGCCGACGTCGTCCTCGTCGACCGCAACCTCCCGGGCGCCGAGACGACGGCTGCCGAGATCGGCCGGCTCGGCCGACGGACGCTGGCGCTGGCGACCGACGTCGCCGATCCGACGGCGATCGCCGGACTGTTCACCCGCGTGGACGAGGTGTTCGGGCGCGTCGATTTCCTCGGCAACATCGCCGGCGACGGCCACCTCGCCTCCCCTGAAGACCTGGCGATCGCCGACCTGCGGCGGGTGCTCGAGAATCTCGTCGTCGGCCGGTTCGCGATGTGCCAGGAGGCGGGGCGGCGGATGCTCGCCCGTGGCCAGGGCTCGATCATGAACATCGGCTCGCTCGCCTCGTCGACGGCGCTGGGGCGCGGTCACGCCGCCTACTCGATGGCGATGGGGGCGGTGGTGCAGATGACCCGCGAGCTGAGCACGGAATGGTCGCACCGCGGGGTGCGCGTCAATTGCGTCGCCCCGGCGCAGGTCGTCAACCCGAGCCTCGGGGCGCGGATGACCGCCGACCCCGGCCTCGAGGGGCGGTTCCTCCACGGCATTCCCGCCGGCCGCCTCGGCCAGCCCCGCGACATCATGGGGATCGCAGTCCTGCTCGCCTCCGATGCCTCGGCCTGGATCACCGGCGCCGTGATCCCGCTCGACGGCGGCAACCTCGCGATGAACGCCGGCGGCACACCGGGACACGAGCGGCAACCGGTCCAGCCGTTTCGCGCGGAGCGCTGACCGCCCGCGGCAGCGGCGCCCGGCGACCCGGCATCAGGCGTCGGCCGGCCCGCCGGCATTCGCTGCGCCGTCGCCCGGGGCCGGCCCCGAAAACAGCACGAGGATGCTCGGCAGCACGAGGAAGTCGGCGACCAGCGCCGCGGTGATCGCGAAGATCGACAACCCCGCGAACACGCGCAGCGGCGGCAGCCGGCAGAACAGCAGCGGCGCCATCCCCGCCGCCAGCGTGGCCGCGGCGATCACCATCGCCCGGCCGCTCGTGTGGAGGACGCGCTCCACCGCGGCCCGGCGCGACAGGCCGGCGCGGCGGCCGGCGAGGAACGCCGCCATGAAGTGGATCGCGCTGTCGTCGGCGAGCCCCAGCGCGATGCTGAACGTGACGGCGCTGGCCAGCCGCAGTGGCTCGCCGAACGCCACCAAGACGGCGCTGGTCGCCAGCATCGGCAGGAGATTGGGGAGGATGCATAACATCCCGTAGCGGACGCTACGGAAGGCGACGACGGTCATCGCGAGGATGATCCCGGCCGAGGTGAACAGGCTGGCGCGCGTGTCCTCGATGATCTGGTAGACGTTGCGGGCGGCGGTGACGGCCGACCCGGTGAGGCCGACTTCGAATCCGGGGTGGGCGGTCGCGACCGCGGCCAGGCGCCGCGACAGATCCTCGAACTGCGGCAGCAGGCGCGCGGCACCGACGTCGGGAACGTGGGCCGTGACCACGCCGCGGCGGAGGTCGGGGCGGAGGAAGCGGTGGAGGTGCCGCTCCGGCATCCGGTCGAGCTGGCGGACGGCGTCGCCGTCGATCACGCCGTCGCGGGCGAAGCCGGTGAGGAGCGTGCACGGCGAGAAGACGCCGTGAAGGTCGGGCGTCCGCGCCAGTTCGTCCTCGACGGCACGGATCACCGCGAGCACCTCCGGGGAGCCGATCTCCGTCCCCTCGGGCCACGCGACGGTCGCCGACACCAGCAGCGATCCGCCGAGTGTCTCGTCGCACAACCGCGTCACCGCGACGGTCGGATCGCCGGCGGGGAGCATCTCCAGCCAGCGGATGTCGCTGGCGAGCCGGAGGCTCGCGGCGGCGCAGACGACCAGCGCCACCAGCGCCACGGCGAGCGACGCCCGCGGGCGGGCGAGGCACACAAGCGCCAGCCGGCCGAGCCAGCCCGAGCCCGTCCCCTCACCTGCGGCGTCGGCGGCGGCGACGTCTTCGCCCGGGGGGGCGTCGGTGGTGCCCGCGGCGCGGGCCCCGGTCCCGGCCAGCGCCAGCAGCGGCATCACGGTGAGCACCGCCGCCAGCGCCAGGACGGTGCCGGTTCCCCCGGCGATCCCGAACTGCCGGACGCTGGCGATCTCCGCCACACCCAGTGCCCCGAAGCCGACGGCGGTCGTCGCCACCATCAGCACGCACGCCTGGCCGACCGTGACGAGCGTCCGCGTGAGCGCCGCGGCCGTGTTCAGCCCGGCGCGGCGGGCGTTGGAGTAGGCGACGATCAGATGGGCCGAGTCGCTGAAGCCGAGGACGAAGATCAGGCTGGGGAGGATCGTGTTGAGGCCGTTGATCCGCTGGCCGGTCCACCCCATCCAGCCGAGTGTCCACACGAGGCCCACCGCCGGCCCGGCCAGCGCCATGATCACCGCCCGCCAGTCGCGGAACGCGATCGCCGCGACGACGATGGTGGCCGCCGCCGACAGGGTGAGGATCCGGTAGAACTCCGACTGCACGGCACGGACGACGTCGACGCGCAGCGGCGGATGGCCGGCGAGCGTGACGCTGACCGGGCTGCCCGCCAGTTCCGTGGCGACGAGACCGCGGAGCCGATCGACCTGGTCCGCCAGCGGCCCGATGCCCCCGGGGGCGTCGCGGAGGCGGACGAGGATGAACAGCGTCGAGCCGTCGGGGGAGATCAGCTGGCCGGCGAGGGCCGGGTGGGCACGGGCCGCGGCGAACGCCGCGCGGAACCGCTCCGGGGTGAAGTTGTCGCGCGACCGGGGAAAGAGCGGAACCAGAGGCTGACCGACGCGGCGCGCGTCGAACGGGCTGGCGACGAACAGCACCCCGTCGTCGGCCCGGAACGCGTCGATCAGGCGGAGGACGCGCTCGATCGCGGGCACGTCGCCGGGGTCGAGACCGGTGACCGCGGCGAGGACGTCGGTGTCGTCGGGGCCGAACTCGGCGAAAAACCGGTCGAGGACGCGCCGGTCGTCATCGTCGCGGAGGATGAAGTTCCGCGGGTCCTCGTCGAAGTCGAGCCGGCCGAGACCGGCCGCCGCCAGGCAGGTGACCAGGACGACAGCGACGGCGAGGAACGGACTCCGGCGGAGGAGGAGGGCGGCGTACCAGTTCATGGGTGCTCGCGGCGGGAAACCGGCCCGGCGAACCCCCGAGCATAGCAGCCATGCCCTCGGACCGTCGCGCCACGGCGCTCGCCGGGCATCGCGGGGCGACGGCGCGCGACGCGATCGGTCCGCCCGCCGCGTTGGGCACCGCGCTCAGAACAGTTCGGAGATCGGCTCGCCGGCGTCGATGGCGGGCACCGGTCGGCCGGTGTGATCGAGAAAGTGCGCCTGGGGATCGGCCCCGAGCACCTTGTAGATCGTGGCATGCAGGTCGAACGGCGTCACCGGCCGCTCGCGCGGGCGTTCACCGCGGGCGTCGGTGCTCCCCACCACGCGCCCCCCCTGGATGCCGCCGCCGGCGACCAGCGCGAACATCGCGTGGCCCCAGTGGTCGCGCCCCGGCGTGCCCTTGGAGAGGGGCGGGCCGCCGTTGCCACCGTCGTTCATCTTCGGCGTCCGGCTGAACTCGCCACACAGCACGACCATCACGCGCTCGAGCTGGCCGCGCTCGGCGAGGTCGTCGAGCAACGCCGCCACCGCGGCATCGACCTCGGGGAGCCGGCTCTTCATCCCCGCCTCGAGATCCCAGTGGTGGTCCCAACCGCCGGAGTGGACGGTCACGAACGTGCAGCCGGCCTCGACCAGCCGGCGGGCGAGCAGCGTGCTCTGCCCGAAGCTCGTCCTCCCGTAACGGTCGCGGACGGCGGCGGGCTCCAGCCCGATGTCGAAGGCGCGCCGCGCCGCCGGGCTCGAGACGAGGTCGAGGGCCTGCGTCTGGAAGCGGTCGAGCGCCAGTCCCGTGCCACCGGTGTCGAAGCGCCGCCGCAGGCCGTCGAGCGCGTGGCGCAGGCCGGCACGGTCACCGAGCCGGCCGAGCGACAGGCTCTCGGGGGGCACGAGGTTGCGGACCTGGAAGGCGGCGGCGTTGGGATCGCCGTCGGTCTCGAACGGGTTCCACTGGGCGCCCAGGTAGCTGCCGCCGAAGTAACCGGGACGGAGCCCGACGCTCGAGGCATGGGGCACCGCGACGTAGGCCGGGATCCCCGGCTGGCGCGGGCCGCACTGCCGCGCGGCGATCGCCGCCACCGAGGGATTGCGGCCGGCGGTGTTGCTGCCGTTGGGACCGCCGCGGCCGGTGAGCAGGTAGTGGGCGGCAGTGAAGTGGTCGCCGTTGTCGTGGTGGAGCGACCGGATCAACGAGAACCGGTCGGCGACCCGCGCCTGGCGCGGAAACAGCTCCGTGATCTCGATCCCGGGGACGACCGTGCGGATCGGCCGCCAGATCCCCCGGTACTCCGCCGGTGCCGCGGGCTTGAGGTCGTAGAGATCGAGGTGGCCCGGACCGCCGTCGAGCCACAGCAGGATGCAGGCGGTGTCCTTGGCCGGGAGACCGGCCGCGCGCCCCGCTGCCCGTGCCTCGAGCACCCGCGGCAGACCGGCAGCCGCCATCCCGGCGACGCCGAGCTGCACGAAACTGCGCCGTGGCAGGCCATGCAAGGAGCCCCGCGCGACGCCGGTGGAAACCGACAGCATGGCCACCTCCCCGGCCGGGTCCCGAGGGGGTCGGCCGAGAAGAAGCCTACGCCGCCACGCGGCTGCCATTCAAGGCGGCGGGGCCGGCGCGCGACCACGCGGCGGAGTATCCTGGTGGCCCCTGTCGGCCGGGCCGGGGATTTCGGGAGCAACGCGATGGAAATGGCAACGGGTAACGGCGCGACTGCGGCCTTCGCGCGACTCTCGCTCGTGCTCCCGCCGCCACCCAAGCCCAAGGGGGTCTACAAGCCGCTGGTGATCGTCGAGCGGACGGTGCTCGTCTCGGGCCACGGCCCGCTCCTTCCCGACGGCACGCTCCTCCGCGGGCGTGTCGGCCGCGACCTCGACGAGGTCGCCGGGAAAGAGGCGGCCCGGCAGGTCGGCCTGGCGATCCTCGCCACGCTCGTCGCCGGCCTCGGCAGCCTCGACCGCATCGGCCGGGTGGTGAAGGTGCTGGGGATGGTCAACGCCACGCCCGACTTCACCCGGCACCCGGCGGTGATCAACGGCTGCAGCGAGCTGTTCGCGGCGGTGTGGGGACCGGATCACGGGATCGGCGTCCGCAGCGCCGTCGGCATGGCCTGCCTCCCCGACGACATTCCGGTCGAGATCGAGGCGGCGTTCGAATTGGCGTGAGGACCGCCCGCCGATGCCGGCCCAGCTCCTCACCGTCGCCGCGGCGATCGTCGCCTTGGTGGCGCTGGTCACGGCATGGCGCGTGCCGCCGTTCCTCGCCTTCCTCGTGGTCTCGATCGGGGCCCTGATCGGCCTCGGCTACCCAGCCGACGTCGCCGAACCGTCGATCGCCGGCACGCTCCAGAAGGGGATGGGGGCGGTGTTCGGCCAACTGGCCGTGACCCTCGTCGCCGGTGCGATGCTCGGCCGGCTCGTCGTCGCCAGCGGCGCCGCGCAGCGGATCGCGGGGGTGCTATGCACGGCCGCCGGCCCCGGCCGCGTCGGCTGGGCGATGGCGGCGACGGGGTTCGTCGTCGGAATCCCGCTGTTTTACGGCGTCGCCTTCATGCTCCTCCTCCCGATCATCCGCGCCGTCGCGGCGCGCGGCCGGCTGCCGCTGATCGGCGTCGCCCTGCCGGCCTGCGCGGCGATGAGCGTGGCCCACGGGCTCCTCCCGCCCCATCCGGCGCCGACGGCGCTGGTGCCGCTGTTCAAGGCCGACATGGGGCGGACGTTGCTCCTCGGCACGATCGTCTCGCTGCCGGCGATCGTCGTCGGCGGGCCGCTGTTCGTCCGCTGCCTGCGCGGTCTGCGTGCGGCTCCCCCCGACACGTCGGCCGCCCCACCCGCCACCGACGACGCCCTGCCGGGGACGGTGGTCAGCTTCCTCACGGCCTTGCTGCCGGTCTACCTGCTCGGCGGCGCCTCGCTGCTGGCCTGGCGGCCGCCGTCCGACCCGATCGTCGCCCGGTTCTTGGCCCTCGCCTCGGCGCCCGATCTGGTGATGCTGGTGGCGCTGGCGATCGCCGCAGTGACCCTGGGCATCGCCCGGGGCACGAGCCTCCCGGACGTGATGGGGATCTACGGCACGGCGATCGCCGACGTGGCACCGACGCTGCTGGTGATCGCCGGGTCGGGGGCGTTCCGGCAGGTGCTCGTCGACACGCGTGTCGACGCGGCGCTGGCCGACGCGCTCCGCGGCCTGCCGCTCGATCCGCTCCTCCTCGCCTGGGGCGTGACGGCGGTGCTGCGGGTGTGCATCGGTTCGGCGACGGTGGCGGGGCTGACGGCGGCCGGGATCCTCGCGCCGCTGCTGGCCGACGCCGGTACCGATCCCGACCTGGCGGTCCTCGCCGTCGGCGCGGGGACGCTGTTCTGCTCCCACGTCAACGACGTGGCGTTCTGGATGTTCCGCGACGCGTTCGGCACCTCCCTCGCCGACACGGCGCGGAGCTGGACGGCGATGGAATCGATCGTCTCGGTAGTCGCGCTGGCGACCGTGGTCGTCCTCGACCGGGTCCTGTAGGGATCGATCGGCGACAGCCCTCGGCGTTCACCGCCGGCCGACCGCATACTGTGTCGACCGCCTGCCGACGGGGCCGGCGGCCGATCCCCCCGAGGAGCGACGCGATGTTCGTCGTCGATGCCCACCTCGACCTGGCGATGAACGCCATGGAGTGGAACCGCGACCTGCGTTTCCCGGTGGCGGCGATCAATGCCCGGGAGCGCGCCCGCGGCCTCACCGACAAGCCCGACCGGGGCAACGCCGTGGTCGCGCTGCCCGAATTGCGGCGCGGCGGCATCGGCCTGGTCGTGGCGACGCAGATCGCCCGCGCCGTCGCCCCCGACAATCCCCTCCCCGGCTGGCATTCGCCGGAGCAGGCCTGGGCCCAGACGCAGGCCCAGCGCCACTGGTACCTGGTGATGGAGGAGGCGGGGGAGATCGCGATGATCACCGGCCGCCGTGAGCTCGACGCCCACATCGCCCGCTGGCAGGACGCGCTGGCGCGCGGTGCCGATACCGCCCGGTTGCCGATCGGCTGCATCCTCTCGCTCGAGGGGGCCGATTCGCTGATCACGCCGGCGTGGCTCGAACGGGCGCATGCCTACGGTCTCCGCGCCTGCGGTCCGGCCCATTACGGCCCCGGCCGCTACGCCCACGGCACCAACGCCTCGGCCGAGCTCTCCGCCGCGGGCAGGGAGTTGCTCGCCGAGATGGACCGGCTGGGGATGATCCTCGACGCCACCCACCTCTGCGACGCCGCCTTCTGGGCGGCACTCGATCACTTCCACGGGCCGGTGTGGGCGAGCCACAACAATTGCCGGGCGCTGGTCGACCACAACCGGCAGTTCTCCGACGACATGATCCGCGCGCTGGTGGAGCGCGGCGCCGTGATCGGCGGGGCGCTCGACGCCTGGATGATGGTCCCGGGGTGGATCCGGGGCACGTCGACGCCGGAAGGGACCGGCTGCCGCCTCGAGGTGCTCATCGACCACCTCGACCACGTCTGCCAGATCGCCGGCAACGCCGACCACGTCGGCATCGGCTCCGACCTCGACGGCGGCTACGGCCGCGAGCAGTGCCCGGCCGACGTGACGACGATCGCCGACCTGGCGCGGGTCGCCGACCTGCTCGCGGCCCGGGGCTATCCCGCCGGCGACGTCGCGAAGGTCATGCACGGCAACTGGCTGCGGTTCCTCCGCACGGCCTGGCCGGCATGAGCGACCGTACGGCGGCAGGCGTCAGGCGTGGATCGCCCGCCCCTCCGCCGCCAGCGCCGCCTCCTTGAGCGCTTCCGGCAGCGTGGGGTGGGCGTGGCAGACGCGGGCGATGTCCTCGGCGGTCGCCCCGAACGCCATCGCCGCCGCCGCCTCGCCGACGATGTCGCCGGCCGACGGACCGATGACGTGGACGCCGAGCACGCGGCCGGACGCCTTGTCGGCGAGGAGCTTGACCTTCCCGGTGGTGTCGTTGATCGTCCGCGCCCGGCCGTTGGCCCGGAACGGGAACGCCCCCTTCACGTACGGCGCGCCGGCGGCCACGAGTTGCTCCTCGGTCTTGCCGACCGCGGCGATCTCCGGATGGGTGAAGACGACGGCGGGGACGAGGTCGTAGTCGACGTGGACCCAGCCGCCGCGGATCCCCTCGACGCAGGCGACGCCGTCTTCCTCCGCCTTGTGGGCGAGCATCGGCCCCGGGATGCAGTCGCCGATCGCCCACACGCCCGGTGCCGACGTCCGGAAATGGTCGTCGACGGGAATGAACCCGCGCCGGTCGGGCGTGATTCCGACCGTCTCGAGCCCGACGTCGTCGGTCGCCGGACGCCGGCCGGTGGCGGCCAGGACGCGGTCGCAGCGGATCGGCTCCATCCCCTCGCATTCGACCAGGCAGCCGCCTTCGACCGCCCGGGCGCTGGTGACCTTGGCGCCGAGGCGGATCTCGAGCCCCTGGCGGCGGAACAGGCCGAGGGCTTCGGTGGCGATCTCGCCGTCGATCCCGGTGAGGATCCGGTCGGCGTATTCGAGCACCGTGACCTTCGCCCCGAGACGGCGCCACACGCTCCCCAGTTCGAGGCCGATGTAGCCGCCTCCGATCACCACGAGGTGGGCGGGCACCGTGTCGAAGGCGAGCGCCTCGGTGCTCGTGCCGACGCGCTGGCCGTCGACGACCACGCCGGGCAGCACCACGGGGCGGCTGCCGACCGCGAGGAGGATTTTGTCGGCGTCGATGACCGTCTTCACGTTGTCGTCGCCGGTGACCTCGACCCGCCCTGGCCCGGCGAGCCGGCCGGTGCCCCGGAGCCGCGTGACCTTGTGCTTGGCGAGCAGGGCCTCGACCCCTTTGGCGAGCGTGGCGACGACCTCGTCCTTGCGGGCGAGCATCGTCGCCAAGTCGAGCGCGACACCGCTGACCTTCACGCCGTGGACGGAGAGCCCGTGGGCCGCCTCCTCGTAGCGGTGGCTCGATTCGAGGAGCGCTTTGGAGGGGATGCAACCGACCCGCAGGCAGGTGCCCCCGAGGCGCGGCTCGCGTTCGACGATCGCCGTCGCGATCCCCAGCTGCGCCGCCCGGATCGCCGCCACATAGCCGCCGGGACCGGCGCCGATGATCACCAACTCGTGCCGCACGTTCGCTCCTCCGCTCGCGTCATCCCGTGCCGTGCTCAGACCTCGAGCAGCAGCCGCCCCGGATCCTCGACGGTCTCCTTGACGCGACGGAGGAAAGTCACCGCCTCGCGGCCGTCGACGAGGCGGTGGTCGTAGGTCAGCGCGATGTACATCATCGGACGGATGACCACCTGCCCGGCGACCGCCACCGGACGGTCCTGGATGGCGTGGAGCCCGAGGATCCCGCTCTGCGGCGGATTGACGATCGGGGTCGAGAGCAGGGACCCGTAGACCCCGCCATTGGAGATCGTGAACGTCCCCCCCTGCAACTCCTCGAGCTTGAGCTTGTTCTCGCCGGCGCGGCGGGCGAAGTCGGCGATCCCCGCCTCGATCTGCGCGAACGACAGGCTCTCGGCATTCCGCAGCACGGGCACGACCAGCCCCTTGCCGCCACCGACGGCGATGCCGATGTCGCAGTAGTCGCGGTACACGACGTGGGGATCACGGAGCTCGGCGTTGACCTGTGGCACAACGCGGAGCGCCTCGACGACGGCCCGGACGAAGAACGACATGAACCCGAGCTTCGCGCCGTGGCGCTCCTGGAACGAATCCTTGAACTTCGCGCGGAGTGCCATCACCGCGCTCATGTCGACCTCGTTGAACGTCGTGAGCAGGGCCGCCTGCTGCTGGGCCTCGACGAGCCGCTCGGCGATCCGCCGGCGGATCGGGCTGATGAGGACGAGCCGCTCCTCGCGGGCTCCGCGCGGGGCGGGCGGCTGGGGGGCCGCCGCCGGAGGCCGTGCGGCCGGAGGCGAGACCGGCGCCGGCGCGCGGGGTGCAGAAGCGGCAGCGACGGCATCGGCGCGGGTCACGCGGCCGCCGGGGCCGGTGCCGGTGGCAGCCGTGGCGGGCAGACCGGCCTCACCGAGCACGCGCTGTGCCGCGGGCATCACGCGCGGCGCCGCCTCGGGGGGCGCCGGCACACGGCCGACCGGGCCGATGTCGGTGCGCCCCGCTTTCCTCGTCACCTCGACGAACGTCGCCGCCGTGGGCGGCGTTGCCGCGGACGCCGGTGCGGAGGGCGCGGCACCGACTTGTTCGAGGTAACCGATCACCTCGCCGACGACGGCCTTCTCACCGGCTCCCTTGAGGATCCGGGCGATCGTGCCGTCGGCCGGAGCGGGCAGTTCGACCGTCGCCTTGTCACTCTCGATCTCGACGAGCGCCTCGTCGGTGCGGACCACGTCCCCTTCGCGCTTCTTCCATTGGCCGACCATGACCTCGGTGATTGACTCGCCGACCGTGGGAACCTTGAGCTCGATGGGCATGGGTGAATCACCGCCGGGGCGGGGCATGGGTGGGGAGGAGACGGAATCGGCTCGGGGAGGGCTTCGGGGGGCCGCCCGGCTCCGCGACTAGTTGACCATCGGACGGGCGGGCTTGGAAACCCCGGCGGATCCCGCTGCGGCCGCCCGCACCGGCACCGTCCGCGGCTCACTCCTGGAAGGCGGCGGTGAGGAGCTCCGCCTGCTCGAGGTCGTGGCTCTTCTTCGAACCGGTCGCCGGACTGGCCGCCGCCTGCCGGCAGACCCCGACCAGCGGGAACCGGTCGCAGAGCTTCTCGCCGAAGTGGATCCGCATGAAGCGCCACGCGCCCATGTTCTCCGGCTCGTCCTGGACCCAGACCGCCTGCGTGCCGGCGGTGTAGCCCCCGAGGACGCGCTCCAGCTCGGCCTTCGGCAACGGGTAGAGCTGCTCGACGCGCACGATCGCGACGTCGCCGCGGCCGAGATCCTTGCGGCGCTTCTCGAGCTCGTAGGCGACCTTGCCGCTGCAGAGGAGGATCCGGCGGACATTGGCGGCGGGGATCGAGTCGTCGCCGATCACCTTCTGAAAGCCCCCCGCCGCCAACGCGTCGAGCGTCGAGAGGCATTCCGGGTGGCGCAGCAGGCTCTTGGGAGTGAACACCACCAGCGGCTTGCGGAACATCCGCAGCACCTGGCGGCGGAGGCAGTGGAACATCTGCGCCGGGGTGGTCGGCTGGACGATCTGGATGTTGTCACGGGCAGCCTGCGACAGGAAGCGCTCGAGGCGGGCGCTGGAGTGCTCGGGCCCCTGCCCCTCGAAGCCGTGGGGGAGGAGCATCACCAGCCCGGAGAGCCGGTTCCACTTGTCTTCCGCGCTGACGATGAACTGGTCGATGACCACCTGGGCGACGTTGACGAAATCACCGAACTGCGCCTCCCACATCACCAGGCCGTCGGGGCAGTCGAGGCTGTAGCCGTACTCGAAGCCGAGGACGCCCGATTCCGACAGCGGGCTGTTGTAGATCTCGACCGGCGCCTGGTCGCTGGCGAGGTGCTCGAGCGAACACCACGTCTCGTCGGTGACGACGTCGTGGATCACGGCATGGCGGTGGCTGAACGTGCCACGCTGGCTGTCCTGCCCCGACAGCCGGACGCGCATCCCCTGGGTGGCGAGGGTGGCCAGGGCGAGGGCCTCGGCGGCCGACCAGTCGAGCGACTGCGCGCCCGCCGCCATCTGCTGCCGACCTTCGAGGAACTTGGTGATCTTCGGATGGGGCTGGAACCCCTCCGGCAAGGCGACCAGGCGCCCGAGGAGATCGACCAGACGGTCGCGCGGCACGGCGGTGTCGACCTCGACGGCATCCCGTTCCCGGCCGCCGACATACAACGCCCACAGCCCGCCGGCCTCGTTGGGCTGGGTGTAGTCGTCGCGCTTCGCGGCCGACAGCTCTTCGTCGAGGCGGCGACGGTGCTCATCGGCGATCCGGTCGGCCTCCTCGCGGGAAACCTCACCCAGCGCCAGCAGCTTCTCGAGGTAGCTCTGGTGCACGCTCGGGCGCCGCTCGATGACCCGGTACAGGGCCGGCTGCGTGAACGCCGGCTCGTCGGCCTCGTTGTGGCCGCGGCGCCGGAAGCAGTACATGTCGATCACCACGTCGCGCTGGAACTCGCGACGGAAGTCCATCGCCAGGGCGACCACCTGGGCGACCGCCTCGGGATCCTCGCCGTTGACGTGGAAGATCGGGATCTGGAGCATCTTCGCCACGTCGGTGGCGTAGGTGCACGACCGTGCCTCGCCGGGCCCGGTGGTGAAGCCGATCTGGTTGTTGACCACGACGTGCAGCGCCCCACCGACGCGGTAGGCGTCGAGCTCGCTGAGGTTGAGCGTCTCCTGGATCACCCCCTCGCCGGCGAACGCCGCGTCGCCGTGGATCAGGATCGTCATGCCGTGCTGCCGCGACGGGTCGCCGGCCCGGTCCTGCCGGGCGCGGAGCCGTCCGATCGCCACCGGGTTGACATACTCGAGATGGCTGGGGTTGAAGCACAGCGTGAGGTGGACGTCGTGGCCGTTGGCGGCGGTCCGGTCGGTCGAGTGGCCGAGGTGGTACTTGACGTCGCCGCGCCCGACGTGGAGCTCGGGATCAAGGTCGGCGAACTCGCGGAAGATCCGCTGCGCGCTCTTCCCCATGATGTTGGCCAGGACGTTGAGCCGGCCGCGGTGTGCCATCGCCAGGACGACGTCGTCGATCTCGTGCGACGCCGCCCGTTCGATCGCCATGTCGAGCAGCGGCACGAGCGTCTCGGAGCCCTCGAGCGAGAAGCTCTTGGCCCCGAGGAAGCGCTTCTGGATGAACTCCTCGAACACCGCCGCGGTGGTCATCTGCCGGTAGATTCGCAGCTGCTGCTCGCGGTCGAGCTGGATGCGGTTCTCGCAGCCCTCCATCCGCACCTGGAGCCACTGCCGCACGCGGAGGTCGTCCATGTGCATGAATTGGACACCGATCGAGCGGCAGTAGGTGTTGCGCAGCCGCTTGATGATCTGCCGCAGCGTCATCGACTGCGGACCCTCGATCGTGTCGGTCGAGAAGGTCCGGTCGAGGTCGTCCTCGGTGAAGTGGTAGAACGACGCCTCGAGCTCGGGCAGCCCGGGGCGGGGACGGCCGAGCGGATCGATCTCCGCCATCAGGTGGCCGCGGACGCGGAAGGCGCGGACGAGCTGGTCGACGCGGTCCTGGAGGAACGCGACCCGATCCTCGCCGGCGGTCCCCGTGGCGACCGGCGGCAGGGGCAACGGCTTGGCCTCGCCGGCGGGGGCGTCGGGAAGGCGAACCGTGCCATAGGCGATCGCGACGGCACGCGCCGTGGCGATCCCGTCGGGGGTCATCAGCTCCGACGTCAGGTGCGCCTCCCCGACCGGCTCCGCGGCATGGCGATTGTGGCTGGCCGCGTGCGGCGCGGCCCGCTCGGCGACCGGCCCCCAGGAGAGCGTGTCGAAGTAGCCGCGCCAGTCGGCCGGCACGCTCGCCGGGTCGGTCTGCCAGGCGGTGAACATTTCCTCGACGAACTCGGGGCTGGCGCTCCCGGCCAGGTCCACCGCGTCCACCGGCACGTCGATCGTCGTCACGAGATGGGTTTCCAGATTGAAGCGGGATGTCAGCGGGCCAGCAGCAGCCGGCCGGGGCTCTCGAGGTAGCCGATCACCTCGGAGAGGAAGCGGGCCGCCGCGGCGCCGTCGACGAGGCGATGGTCGTAGGACAGCGACAGCGGCATCATCAACCGCGGCTCGATCCGGTCTTCGTGGACGACCGGCATCTTCCGCGACCGGCCGACGAGCAAGATCGCCACCTCGGGCCAGTTGATGATCGGCGTCGAGTAGGTGCCGCCGATCGCGCCGAGATTGCTGATCGTGAACGTGCCGCCCCGGAGATCCTCGAGGCCGTACTGCGCGTTCTTCGCCTTGTCGGCCGTCGCCGCCACGGCCTGGGCGATCTCGGGAATCGAGAGCGTGTCGCAGTCGCGGAGCACGGGGACGACCAGCCCGCGCGGGGTGTCGACTGCGAGGCCGATGTTGACGTAGTCCTTGTAGACGATCTCCCCCTTGTCGGTGTCGATCGTGGCGTTGATCGTGGGGTGGAGCCGGAGCGACAGGCTCACCGCCTTGATCACGAAGCTCAGCGCCGTGAGCTTGACGTTGGCCTTGGCATGCTCCTCGGCGCTCGCCTTACGGAGCCGCTCCAGCTCGGTGACGTCGGCGTCGTCGAAATTGGTGAGGTGCGGGATCGTGGTGACGCTGCGCACCATGTTGGCGGCGATCGTCTTGCGCATCCGCGACAATTGCTCGCGGCGGATCGGCCCCCAGTCGTCGCTCTCGCCCCCCGCCCCGCGGGACCGCACGGCCGGCGTGCCGCCCGGGCGCGCCTGCCCGGCCGACTGCCGGACCGCGGCGACGACGTCCTCGCGGACGATTCTCCCTCCCGGACCACTGCCGCGCACGGCCGCCAATTCGACGCCCAGCTCGCGCGCCAGGCGCCGCACCGCGGGGCCGGCCGGTTCGATCGTCGCAGGCGGCTCGGGGGCGGGGGCGGCGGGCCGGCTCGGCGGCGCGCTTGCGACCGGCTCGGGAGCCGGCGCGGCGGGGGGCGCGGAAGCCGCCGGCCGCGGCGCCGGCGCGGCCGGCACGGGGGCTGTGGCAACCGGGGCCGCGGGAGCCGGGGCTGGCGCCGCGGTGGCCGCCGGAGACGGGGCGCCGGCCGCGCCCCCGAGCGTGATCAGCGCTTGGCCGACCGTGACGGTATCTCCCTTGGAGACGAGGACCTCGGCGACGGTGCCCCCCGGCGGGCAGGGCACCTCGATCACCGCCTTGTCGGTTTCCACCTCGAGGATCGCCTGACCCGGGCGGATGACGTCGCCGGGCTTGACGAACACGGTGACGACGTCACCGGAGGCGATGTTCTCGCCCAGGTCGGGCAGCTTGAATTCGGTGGCCATGCTGGTCGCTTCGGACGGAGGAAGGGAACGGGAGGGAAGCGGGGGTGACGGAGGCGGCGGACGGGTCAGGCCAGCGCGGCGTCGATCTTGTCGGGATTCACGCCGAGCCGACGGATCGCGGCGGCGACGACATCGGCGTTGATCGCGCCCGCTGCCGCCAACCGCGACAGCGTCGCGATCACGACGCATTCGGCGTCGACCTCGAAGTGCCGGCGGAGCGGACCGCGCGTGTCGCTGCGCCCGAAGCCGTCGGTGCCGAGGACGAACAGGCCGCCAGGGATCCACGGATCGAGCTGCTCGGGGACGGCGCGCACGTGATCGCTGGCGGCGACGAACACGCCATCGGCCGCGCCGATCGTGGTCTCGAGGTAGCTGCGCCGCGGCTCCGCCTCGGGGTGGAGCATGTTCCAGCGCCGGCACTCCTGGGCGTTGCGGCGGAGCTCCTTCCAGCTGGTCACGCTCCACACCGTCGAGGCGATGCCGTACTGCTCGGCGAGGATCGCGGAGGCCCGGATCACCTCGCGGAGGATCGCACCCGATCCGAGCAGCTGCACGGGCGGCAGACGCGGCGCGACCGCCGGGCCGTTGGCCGGAACCTCGCGGAGCCGGTACGCCCCCTCGAGGATCCCCGCCTCGCAGCCGGCGGGCATCGGTGGCATCTCGTAGTTCTCGTTGTAGACGGTGATGTAGTAGATCCACTCTTCGCTCTCGGCGTACATCCGCCGCATCCCGTCGAGCATGATCACCGTCGTCTCGTAGACAAACGCCGGATCGTAGGCGCGGACGGTGGGGTAGGCCATCGCGAACAGGTGGCTGTGGCCGTCCTGGTGCTGGAGCCCCTCGCCCGCGAGCGTCGTCCGCCCGGCGGTGCCGCCGAGGAGGAAGCCGCGCGCCCGGCAATCGCAGGCGGCCCAGATCAGGTCGCCGATCCGCTGGAACCCGAACATCGAGTAGTAGATGAAGATCGGGATCATGGGCACGCCATGGCTGGCGTAGGCCGTCCCGGCGGCGATGAAGCTCGACATGCTCCCCGCCTCGGTGATCCCCTCCTCGAGGATCTGGCCGTCCTTGGCCTCGCGGTAGTAGAGGAGCTGGTCGGAGTCGACCGGCTCGTAGAGCTGGCCGGTGTGGGCGTAGATACCGCACTGCTTGAACAGCGGGTCCATCCCGAACGTCCGCGACTCGTCGGGGACGATCGGCACGATGTGGCGGCCGACCGACTTGTCCTTGAGGAGCGACGCCATCAGCGTCACCGCGCCGGTGGTCGTCGAGACCTCGCGGCCGGCGCTCTTCTCGATGAAGCCGAGGTAGTCGGCCAGCGCCGGCGTCTTCAGCCGCGGGCTGTCGGTCGGCCGGGAAGGGACGTAGCCGCCGAGCGCCTCACGCCGTTCGCGCAGGTAGCGCATCTCCGGAGAATCCTCGGCCGGGCGGTAGAACGGGGCCTTGGCCACCTCGTCGTCGGAGATCGGGATGCCGAACCGCGAGCGGAAGGCGCGCAGCTCTTCCTCGTTGAGCTTCTTCTGCTGGTGGGTGACGTTGCGCCCCTCGCCGACCTCGCCGAGGCCGTAGCCCTTGATCGTCTTGGCGAGGATCACGGTCGGGCGGCCGTGGCACTGCATCGCCGCGGCGTAGGCGGCATAGACCTTCTCGGGATCGTGGCCGCCGCGGCGCAGCTTCTTGAGTTTCTCGTCGGAGAGGTGGGAGACCATCTCGGCGAGCTCGGGCGCAACTCCGAAGAAGTGCTCGCGGATGTAGTTGCCGGGCATGACGACGTACTTCTGGAACTGCCCGTCGACGACCTCGTTCATCCGCCGGACGAGCAGCCCTTTGTCGTCGCGCTCGAGGAGCGGATCCCACTCGTCGCCCCAGATCACCTTGACGACGTTCCAGCCGGCACCCCGGAACACCCCTTCCAGTTCCTGGATGATCTTGCCGTTGCCGCGGACCGGCCCGTCGAGGCGCTGGAGGTTGCAGTTGATGACGAACACGAGGTTGTCGAGGCGCTCGCGGGCGGCCAGGGAGATCGCCCCGAGCGTCTCCGGCTCGTCGGTCTCGCCGTCGCCGATGAAGCACCACACGTGCTGCCGGCTGGTGTCCTTGATGCCACGGTCCTGGAGGTACTTGTTGAACCGCGCCTGGTAGATCGCCATCAGCGGCCCGAGCCCCATCGACACGGTGGGGAACTCCCAGAACCCGGGCATCAGCCAGGGGTGCGGATAGCTCGACAGTCCGCCCCCGGTGGCCAGCTCGCGACGGAAGTTCTCCAGCTGCTTCTCGCTGATCCGCCCCTCGAGGAACGCCCGGGCATAGATCCCCGGGGAGGCATGTCCCTGGAAATAGACCTGGTCACCGGAGCAGTCGTCGCCACGGCCACGGATGAAATGGTTGAGGGCGACTTCGACCAGGGTCGCCGAGGAGGCGAACGTCGAGATGTGGCCGCCGATGCTCTTGTCTTCGCGGTTGGCACGGACAACCATCGCCATCGCGTTCCAGCGGATGATGCTCTTGATCCGCCGTTCGATCTCGCGGTTGCCGGGGAACGGGGGCTGGCGGTCGACGGGGATCGTGTTGATGTAGGGGGTGGTGACGGAGAACGGCAGCGGCACGCCGAGCCGGGCTGCTTCCTGCTCGATCGCCTGCAGCAGATACGCGGCGCGATCCTCACCCCGGCTGGAGATCACGTAGCGGAGCGAGTCGAGCCACTCCCGCGTCTCCGACGGATCGGTGTCGACCGCAGTCACCCCATCCCCCCGGGCGGGGGTATCGTTACCGCCGGGCGCGACGCCCCCAGGCATGCCGCGGGGCGCACCGTTCCCTGGCGGGTCGGAGCGACCGTCGGTCGTGCGGATCTCGGGACTGGCCATGGCGCAACTCCCTCGCGGTGGGTGAAAACCCGACATTATTCCCCCACTGCCGCTGACCGTAAAGGCCGCATCATCGGCGCGGATTGACACGCGCTCTCTGCCGGAAAAGCCCTCCCGGCCCGCTGGCTGCCCGGGCATCGGACCGTTGCCGTTGCAGGAAACACCGCGGAGCAGCGACTGCCGCCTGGGCGGCATGCACCGAGCCGAGCGGTTGCACCCCGGTCATCCGTGACCGGCACACCGACTCGCTTGCATGAAGTTAGGGGACAGGCAGCCCTTGTTTCCCCCAAGCCTCACCCGCTCCACGGCCCGCAGGTCGGCCCCGCCGGCCTCAGCGGGCCAGCGCGTCACCGCGCGGGCGGTAGATCTCGGTCGCCGTACCGAGGTGGTTTTCGGCCGAGAACGCGACCGTCTCGCCGAGGGTCGGATGCGGGTGGATCGTCTCGGCGAGGTCGCGGGCCGTGCACCCCATCTCGATCGCCAGCGCCCCCTCGGCGACCAGTTCGCCGGCCCCGGCGCCGACGATCCCCACCCCCAGCACGCGCTCGCTTTCGGGATCGACGACCAGCTTCGTCAACCCGTCGGTCCGGCCGAGGGCCTGCGCCCGCCCGCTCGCCGCCCAGGGATATCGGCTGATCTCGACGGTCCGCCCCGTCGCGGCCGCCTCCTGCTCGGTGAGCCCCGCCCAGGCGATCTCCGGATCGGTGAACACCACCGCGGGAATCGCCCGCGGCGCGAACGCCGCCGGCTCGCCATGGAGTCCCTCCACGGCCACCTTCCCCTGGTGACTCGCGCGGTGGGCGAGCATCGGTTCGCCGCAGACGTCGCCGATGGCGAGGATCCGCGGATCGCTCGTCCGCTGGCGGTCGTCGACCTCGACGAACCCGCGCTTGTCGATCGTCACGCCGGTGAGCTCCAATCCGATGCCGTCGGAGTTGGGACGGCGGCCGACGGCGACCAGCACCCGGGAGAACTCCCTGGTCGACGCCCCCTCCGGGCCCTCGAAGTGGACGCGGATCGCCCCCCCCGCGGGGGTCGCGACCTCCTCGATTTTCGTCACCTTCGTGCGCAGGTGAATCCCGGCGAACAGTTTGTCGAGCCGCTGGTGGAGCGGCTTCACCAGGTCGCGGTCGGCCCCGGGAAGGAGGCCGTCGGTGAGCTCGACAACCGACACCCGGCTGCCGAGCTCCGCGTAGACCGTTCCCATCTCGAGCCCGATGTAGCCGCCGCCGATCACCAGCAGCGACTCGGGGATCTCCTCCAATTCGAGCGCCGACGTGGAATCCATCACCCGCTTGGTCGGGAGGTCGAAGGCAGGGATCCGTGCGGGACGCGACCCGGTCGCGAGGATGCAGTGGTCGAACGACAGCGTGTGCGACGCGCCGGCGGGATCGGTGGGGGCCACCTCGAGGGTCGAGGAGCCGGTGAACCGGGCCGTGCCATGGATCACGGTCACGTTGCGACGCCGGGCGAGTTGGGCGAGGCCGCCGGTGAGGGTGGCGATCACCTTGTCCTTGCGGGCCCGCAACGCGGCGACGTCGATCGTCGGTTTGGCGAAGGCGATCCCCCAGGCCTCCATCTCCCGCGCTTCGGCGATCACCCGGCCGACATGGAGCAGGGCCTTGGAGGGGATGCAGCCACGCAGCAGGCAGGTGCCGCCGAGCCGCGGATCACGGTCGACGAGCGTCACCGTCATCCCCAGGTCGGCGGCGAGGAAGGCGGCGGCGTAGCCGCCGGGGCCACCTCCGAGAACGACGAGCGGGGCGTGCATCGCGTGACTCCGGAACCTCGGCGGGCGGCGCCGCCCGCGGCGTCGGCCGGTCGGGGAGCACGAGCCGGGATCGCCCCCGACGGCCTGCTGTTGTAGTTTCAGCCGCGCGAGGGTTCAAGGAATGCCGCGTCCCCGCCACGCCCTGTCGGCCGCCGCCAGCGCGTCCCATTCCGACCGGCGCGACGTCGCAGTCTCCGTGCCATGGTGCCGCTTCGCGCTCCTCGACGCGCGTTCCCTTGCCGCCTTCCGGATCGCGCTGGGATGCATCGTCGTCGCCGACGCCGGGGCGCGGACGCGAGACGTGGCGACGATGTTCGCCCCCGACGGGATGTTTCCCGTCGAGGTGCTCCGCGACGCCCTCGGCGGTCCGACCGCGTGGTCGTTGGCATGGCTCGACGACTCGCTCCCCTGGGCGCGTGTCCTCCTCGCGCTCCAAGCGGGCGCCGGCGCCGCCGTCGCCCTCGGCTGGCAGACGCGTTGGGCGACGGCACTGGCATGGATCGTGGTCGTCAGCGTGGTCCGTCGGACGGCCCCGGCGACGAACGCCGGCGACCTGTGGCTGGGCTGCCTGCTCCTGTGGGGCATCTTCCTGCCGCTCGGGGCCCGGTGGTCGGTCGACGCGAGCACCCGACGAGGGGTCGCGACGGCAGCGCCGAGCAACGCCGTGACCCTGCCCGCCACTGGCGCGCTCGTGATCCAGATCGCCGTCGTCTATCTCTCGGCGGGGATCTCGAAATGCAACGCCACCTGGCTGGCCGGAGACGCCGTCGGCCTGGCGCTGTCGATTCACGACCACGGCACGCGGTTGGGGAATTGGCTGGCGCCGTGCCACTGGCTCACGGCACCGGCCGGCTGGGCGATCGTAGCCCTCGAATTGGCCTGCGCCCCGCTGCTCCTGCTCACGCCCACGGTCGCGGTCCGCACGCGCCTGGTCGCGGTGTTCGTCCTCCTCCATGCGGCGGTCTGGGTGACGATGTCGGTGGGCCTGTTCGCCCCGGTGGGGATCGCCGCCTGGCTGGCACTGATCCCTGGTCCGGTGTGGGACCGGCTCGGTGCCGGCGTGGCCGGCGCGACCGCTTCCAGCCCCCCGCCGTCAGGACCACTCGCGATGGCCGGCCAGGCGGGGGTGATTCCGCTCCTGGCGGTGGCGCTGGCCAGCGCCGCGCTCGCCCATCGGTCGGAGGGAACGCCGATCCCCGACGGGCTGCGGCTGGCGATTCGCCTCTCCGCCCTGGAGCAAGACTGGCGGATGTTCGGCGACGTGCGTCCGCAACAGCAATGGACAAAAGCCGAAGCCCGGGTCGCCGACGGTCGGATCGTCGATCTGCTCCGGAACGGCGAGCCGGTGGTCCCTGGGCCACCGGCGGGAGGGTATTCCTCCCTGCTCCATCATCGCTGGCACAAACTCTGCTGGGACCTCCACCGACCCGTGCAGCGGCGCTTTGCCGCGAGCCTGGCGGCGACCCTGGCCTCCCGTTGGAACCTGACCCATCCCCACGGAGTGAGGGTCGAGGAGGTGGAGATTCGCACCGGCCGCCGCCGCGGCGAGGAGCAGCAGGAGTTCCTCGTCGCCGCCTGGCCGGCCCGTTCACCCGCCGGGCGCGGCAACCTCGAGCGGTTTCTCTCGAGCCCTCCGGCCGCTGGCCCTGATGCCGGGCAGTGACAGGGCTTTCGCTGCGTCACCGGATAGGATGAGCGGGCGGCTCGACCGGGCGAGAGTGGCGAAACTGGCAGACGCGCTGGATTTAGGTTCCAGTGCCGAAAGGCGTGCGGGTTCGACTCCCGCCTCTCGCATGCCCTTTGGCGGTCCGATCGGCTCGCCGCCCGTGGAGCACCACGATCGGTCGCGGAACGCGGCCGGCTGCGTTACGGAAAACCTGCGATGTTTCCCGCGGTCGTCCACGCGGAGACATGCCAGGGCTGGATGTGTCCAACGACAGTCACCGGCGCAGCGGGGCGGCGACACGGATCGGCTTGGAGCGGAGGGTTCCCGGATCGACTTCCGCCGGTTCATTCGCCGCCCCGTTCGCGGTGGCCGGCCCGGCGACAGGTTCGACGTTGGTCGCCAGACGAGTGCCGTCCGTTCCCGCTTCGGCCTCGACCGTGGGCCGGGGCGCGGTGGGTGCCGGCTTCCGCCGGGCACGCCACTGGGCGAGCGTGGACGACGGCTTGGGCGGAGCAGACGACGACGGTTCGAACAGATCGTCGGCCGCCTTGGGCTTCGGCGGCTTCGGCGCCGAGGGTTCATCCTTCTCGACGGCAGGCGCGGGCGGCACGGGCGGCACGGGTTCGGCGGGCGCGGCCGACTTCTCCGCCTCGGCAGCGCCGCGTTGGGGTGCAGCTGCAGCCGGCTCGGGCAACGTGTCGGCCTCGCCGCCCTCGTCCTCCATCGCTTCGTCAGCGACACCACCTTCCTCCTCGATCCCGGGAACCACCGACTTCGGCGGGGAGATCGGAACGGCCTGTTGTTCGAACGACGCCGGTTTGACGACGTTGCCGGGCCAGCGGCGCCAGTTGGTCTGGTAGTAGCCGAAGCGGTCCGGACGCACCGGGCAATGGGCCGGGCAGCCGGGGATCTCGGGCCCCCCGGAGTGATGACGCGAGAGCTTGCGCGCCTGGCACTGCGGGCAGTCGGCACGCTCGCAGGAATCCCCCTTCGTCGCCCGGTGGCGCACGCCGCCTGCGGGCACGACCCCGCTGCCGGTGGCGTTGTCCCCCGGTACCGCGAGAACCACTCCCGACCGATCGGCGGGTTCCGCTCCCGTGGCCGCTCCCGCGGGGTGGGCGATGACCGCCGTGGCCACTGCCAAGGTGGCACACGGGATTCCGAAGCGGCGGACGAGGAACGACGCAACCGCACGGGCGGGAAGCGCGGGGATTCGGCGAGTCATGGCGATGGCACTCCGGAGCGGTTCCCGAAGGTCGTGGGGTATTCGGCGGCGCCCCGTGGCGTCATCGCCGGCACGACCGGATTCTTTTCTCCAATCGTCACAATCGGTCGCGGACTTTGGCGGACGTCCACGAAGCCGAGGGAGTGCGCTCCCTCCCCCCCGAACCGCGCCACTTCCGTTCCCGAAGCCGGCCTCGCGACGGCAGTGATGGCGCAGCCCCCGCCGGCTCGGAAAACCGGTGCAGACCGTGAGTTTTTTGCCCACGAACCCGGTGATTTGCTAGAATAGGAATTCCCCGAAGGTGTGTCGTGGCCGCCACACGACACAGGCTGCCGTAGTCTCCCCGGCCGGCCGCGGTGTTGACGCCGTCCGGCCGGTTCCAAGCCGATCCCCACCACCCACATGGTGGGGATTGTAGTGGCGGACCTGTGGCTTTGCTCGCCCCGAGGCTCTCGCGATGAAGAGATTCAACGTCGCTCTGCTCGTCGGCCTGCTGGTTGTCGTGCTGGCGACGATGATCGGCGTGGCCGTGGTCCACCGTTTCCAGTTGTGGCGCAACGCCGGAGGCATGAAGCGACTGGCGGCCCAGCGCCTGGCCGAAGGGCGCCGCGATGACGCGCTGTTCCTCTATTCACGCTACATGGACATGCGACCGGACGACGCCGACGCCGGGGCCGAGTATGCGAAACTCGTCCTCGACCGGGCCCAGGCGGTACGCGGGAGAGTCGACCTCATCGCCACCTACAAGCTCGCCGAAGACGCACTGCGCAAGAAGCCCGACGACCGTGATCTTCGCTTCAAGTTGGCGCAGTTCTTGTTGAACGCGGGGAATGGTGCCGAAGCCCGCGACCACCTGCTGACGCTCCGGTCAGGCATTCCGGAGGGGACAGACGGGCAGACGGCGGCGGCTGGCGATGGGGCAGGGGACGGCGGTGCCGTGGAATCCGCTCTCGCGGACCACGAAAACCCCATCACCGTCGACATCATGCTCGCCAGAGCCGAGACGGCGATGGGCAAGTTCGAGGAAGGGCTCGCCACCGCGGCACGGATGATCGGCTTCGACCTGCAGACGCGGGCGTTCGTCGACGACGCTCCGGCGGTGCCCGGAACCGGCGGCTCGTACCTCATCGTCGCCACGATCCTCACCGAGCGATTCCGCGACCAAGCCACCGGCGACCGCGTCATGGGACGGTTGGTCGAAGCGCTCCCGAACGATCCGATGGCCTGGCTGGCCCGCGCCCGGTGGAACCGGCAATTCGGCAACCTCGACGCCGCCACGGCTGACCTCGACACGGCGCTGGCGCTCGCGTCGGACAACCCCGACATCCTCTTCACCGCCTTCGAGGTGGCGCTCGCGAAACGCGAGTACGACAAGGCGCGGGGATACATCGAGGAAAACATGGTCCGGTTTCCGCAGGACGAAAAGGTCGTCCGGGGCCGGGCGGTGTTGGCGATGCAGCAGCAACAGCACGAGCAGGCGATCGAGGTCTTGGAGGAAGGCCTGCGGACCCGCCCCGACAATCCGGCCTTCATGACGATGCTCGTCGACACCTTCTTCGCCACGAACCGAATCGACGACGCCGCCAAGACGATCACGCGGTTGCGCGAGGTGGTCGGTGCCGATCATGCGGCCGTGGGGATGTACGAAGCCCGGACGCTGATGGCGCGGCAGGAGTGGAACGACGCGAGGCGCCGGCTCCTTGCGGTGCGCCCGCTGGTCAGCCAGTCCGAAGAACTGACTCGCCAAGTCGACCTGCTTCTCGGGCAGTGCTTCGACCGGCTCGGTCAATTCGACCAGCAGGCCGAGGCGAACCGGCGGGTCCTGCAGGACAGCCCGGAGTCGTTCGCCGCCCGCGTCGGAGTTGCATCGGCCCTGCAGGCCGCCGGGCGACGCGACGAGGCGTTGGCGGAATTCGAAGCGATCAGCCGTTCCTTCCCCGCCGATCGGCTCCCGTCGGCACCGCAAATCTGGAAGCCACTCCTCGAACTGCGGATCCAGAACCAGCTCCAGCGTCCCGTCGCTGAACGCGACTGGACAGAAGCGGACAGCGTCGTCGCGATGCTGCGCGAGTCGTCGGCAATCACCGATTCCCAGCTCACCCTCCTCCAAGCCGAGGTCCTGATCCAGAAGGGGGAAATCGACTCTGCCATCGACCTCCTCCAGCGGGCCCGAGATTCCGCGCCCGAGGACCCTCTCCTCGCCGTCGGCCTGACCAAATCGCTCGCCCAGTCGGGCCGGATCATCGAGGCCCAGGCCGTCGTCGAGTCGTTACCGCCGGAGATCAGGAACTCCGCTGCTGTCCTCGGTGCGGAGATCCGGGTCGCACAGATGGCGAAGGCGGACGAGGCCCGCGAACTGCTCGCCCGGATCGAACGGGACAGCGACAAACTGACGGCCCTCGAAGCCGCCGACGTGCTCAGCGGCGTGGCGGCGGTGCACGCGGGGAGCGGGCGCGAGGAGGAAGCGGAGCGCATCTGGCAGCGGGTCCTCGAAAAGAGCCCCAACGACGTGCGGATCCGGTCCTCACTGATGGAGTCGGCGCTCGATCAAGGAAATGTCGCCAAGGTCCGTCAGTACGCGAAGGCCCTGGTCAACGTCAGTGAGCCCGATTCACCGCAAACCCGCGTGGCGAAAGCCGCCGTCCTGATCGTCGGGGCGTTTAAAGCGCGACGCGACGGCGAGGATCAGGTCGCCGACATCAACGGGAGTTCGTTGGACGCGGGGCGCGCGGTCGAGGACGCCCGGGCCATGCTCCTCGAGGCCGAAAGCGCCAGACCAGGGTGGCCGCTGATCCAGCAATTGTTCGCTAACGTCTCGAACCTCCAAGGGGACGTTCCGGGTGCGATCGGGCATCTGCGCGAAGCGCTGTCCCGCGGCGCCTCCAATCCCAACGTGGCGACGAAACTCGCCGCGATGCTCTACGACACGCAGCAACTCGACGAAGCCCGTTCCGTGCTTGCCCGCGTGGGCGGAGTCGCGTCGCAGGGTGTGGAACGCATCACCGCCGAGATCCTTCTCCGGGAGGGGCGCAAGGACGAGGCCGTCCGCCTCGCACGGGAGGCGGTTCCCGAAGACTCGACCCAGCCCGACTCGTTTCTCTGGCTTGGCCGCCTCCTCGCCCGCTGCGGGCAAGGCACGGCCTCGGAGAGCGCGCTGCGTCGGGCGGCTGAGCTCGCTCCGACGCGTGGGGAACTGTGGATCGAATTGTTGGGGCTGCAGATCGCCAATGGCCACCGGGCCGAAGCAGAACGAACCCTCGAGCAGGCACTCGAGTCGATCGCACCGGAACGGCGCGACCAGTTCTCGGGACTGGGGTACGAAGTCCTCGGACAAAACGAGACGGCCGAGCGGCATTACCGCGCGGCGGTCGCGACCCACGCCGACGACGTCGTCGCCGCCCGCGCGCTGGCTGATTTCCTCGTTCGTCGCGGGCGCGTCAATGAGGCACGCTCCGAGCTGGAGCGGATCTGCTCCCTCCCTGCCGAAGGTCCCACCGCGGACGTGAAACGGTGGGCCCGTCGCATGATCGCCACGCTGGCCGGGTCGAATGCCACGTTTCGGACTCTCGAAAAGACCACGTCGCTGCTCGAGCAGAACGTCGGTGACGACGGGAAGCGTTCCCCGGAGGATCTCGAATTACTCGTCGGGTTGCTGTCCGACCGGCCCGAGCCCGCCTGCTGGCGGCGCAGCCTCGAGTTGCTCGGCGAACTGCGTCGCCAAAAACCCCTGTCGCTCAATCACCGGATCCTGCAGGCTCAAGTGCACGACAAACTCGGTGACTGGGAAGCCTGCCGCCGGGATCTCATCGAACTGGTGTCGACGCCCTCGAGTCCGCCATGGCTGTACACGATCCTGATCGAACTGCTCATTTCCCACGGCGAGATGGAGAGCGCCCGGACCTGGCTGCAGAAGCTCCAGTCACTCGCCGGCGGATCGCCGATGGCCCTGGCGCTGGAGGCCAAACTGGCCGATGCGATGAACGACCGCGACCGGGCGATCGCAGCCGCCCGCCAGTTGATGCCAGCGGGCCCCGTCGGGCAGGAGCAGGGGCCACAGCTGGCGATGGTCGCAAAGCTGCTCGAGGAGCTGGATTTCCCGAAGGCTGCCGACAAGGTCCTGACGCAATACGCCGAGATGACGCCGCAGGGCGGATTGGCCCGCGCCGAGTTTCTCGGACGGCAGGGCCGACCGGCGGAGGCGTTCGACGTCTTGGAGACGCTCTGGGATCGGGTCGCCGTCGAGCGCTTTCTCCAGTCGGCGGTCAACGTCTTCCGCGCGGCACCCGACGGTCTCGACGCCGAGCAGCGCCAGCGTCTCGATCGCTGGTTTGAAAAGGCGAAGCGGCAGGATCCGGGGTCGGTCCGGATCGCGATGGTCGAAGCCTTGCTGCAGGAGACCGAAGGCCGGCTGGCGGAGGCCGAGGACACCTACCGGAAGATCCTCAGCCGTCCTGACGTCGCGCCGATTCATTCAGCCGTCGTGGCCAACAACCTCGCCTTCCTCAAAGCCCATCCGGACACGGTCGATGAGGCCCGGCGGTTGATCGACTCCGCGATTCTCGAGCTCGGTCCCCATCCCGACCTTCTCGACACCCGCGGCTTGGTTTGGCTCGCCGCCGGCGAGACGAACCAGGCGATCATCGACATCACCGAATCGGTGCTGACTCCCTCGCCAGCGAAGTACCTGCACCTGGCGTTGGCACAACTCAAGGCCCAGCAGACCGACGAGGCCCGGGTTTCGCTGGAGAAGGCACGGGAATTGGGACTCGACGAAAAGAAGCTCTCGCCGGATGACAGGCGGCGCCTGCAGATGGTCGAAGAGGCGGTCAGCCAGCCCGTCGGCGCCTGATCGACGGCGAAGGGTCGGGCCTCGATCCTACCCTTGCAAGCCCCGTGATCGCGCCATCGCCTCCTCGGCCTCGGCGATCATGCCGGCCCGCATGCAGGCGACGCTGAGCGCCGTGAAGCTGAACGGGTCGAGGGGCTTCAGTTCGCAGACACGTCGGGCATGCCGGACGGCATCACCATGCCGCTCCAGGCGCGTGCACCACGCCGCGAGTGCCGAGTGGGCAAGATCGAACGTCGGATCGGAACTGACGACGTCCTCGAGATAGGCCACCGCGGCGGCGAGATTTCCCCCGTCCTTGAGCCGCTCGGCTTCAGCGTACCGTTCCTCGCGAGTCTCCATGTCGTTCGCTTCTTTTCTTTCTCGTGGGAGGATGCCGCCGCCGGCGGCGCGGAGACGTTTCCGGCAGTGTAGCCCCCTTCCCGGGCTCGACCGCGGGACCCGGACAACCGACGCGGTGCGGGCAACGGAGGTAAGGTGGGCGACCTGTCCGACATCCCTTGGGAACTGGGATTGAATCATCGCCGCACCGCTGACGATAACCCCTCCGCCGCGGAACTCGTCGGGATCCACGCCGACCCGCGACTCGCACGGTTCGGCGGCTCTTGGCCGCCCTTTACCACCCTCGGGGGACGACCGTGAGCATCCACCCGCTGGCAGTCGTCAGTCCGGACGCCATTCTCGGCGCGGGCGTCACTGTCGGCCCGTTCGCGGTGATCGAGGGCGGGGTCGTCCTCGGAGAACACTGCGCCGTCGGATCCGGGGCGGTGATCAAATCCGGCGTCACCGCCGGATCGGACAACGAGTTCCACGAGCACGTGGTGATCGGCGGCGCTCCTCAGCATGTCGCCCGCCCGGCGCATGTCGGCGGCGTCCGTATCGGACACCGCAACGTGTTTCGCGAGCATTCCACGGTCCACCGGGCGCTCCACGCCGACGGCCACACGTCGATCGGCGACGGCAATTATCTGATGGTCGGCGTTCACGTCGGCCACGACACGGTCATCGGGGACAACTGCATATTCGCCAATGCGGCGCTGCTCGGTGGACACGTCACGGTCGAGGATCGGGCGTTCGTGTCAGGCGCCGTGGCCGTCCATCAGTTTTGCCGTATCGGACGACTGGCGATGGTCGGTGGCCATGCCCGCGTCACCCAGGACGTGCCTCCCTACATGCTCATCGACGGCCAGACTGGATGCGTCGTCGGGCTCAACGTCGTCGGTCTGCGGCGCGGCGGATACACGGGCGCCATGATCACCGAACTGAAGGCCGCTTACCGAATCATCTATCGCCGCGGCATCCCGTGGGCCGAGGTCCTCGAGGCGCTCGCGCTGGAGTTTCCATCGGGACCGGTCGTGCACCTGCAGGCATTCCTGTCGAACGGAAAACGCGGGTTCGCTCAGGAGCGGCGCGGTCCTCCCGGAGTGACTCTGCGGATCCGCACTCCAGAGACCGACCCCGAGAGCGCCCACGCTCACGCGCGAGCGGGCTGAGGCAGAATCACCGCCCCCGTGGCCGCCGTCCGAGCGGTGGGCACCCCGAAGGCTAACGCGGCGATCGACCGAGCCGAGGAAACCGCCGGACTCGCCCGAGGGCACTCAGTCGTCACGCCCTGCGTCGACCGGTCCATCGGAGCTTCCCGGTTCGAGACCATGCCGCTGCAACTTGCGGCGGAGCACGGACCGATCGATTCCCAACAACTTCGCCGCCAGCGACTTGTTGTTGAGGGTCGCGGCGAGGGTCTTCTCGAGGTGCATCCGCTCGACGTCGGCCAGGGTCGGCCAGTCGCCTCCCGGAATCGGCCGCGGCTCACTCGACGGCTCGGCGGGAGCCCGCGCGACACCCACGCCGGGCGACTGCACCTCCGGAGCGACGCGGTACACGCCGGGGAGCCCCGTCGCCGCGAGAACCCCCTGGGTGGCGGCCTTCACCAACCCGGAAACATCGCTGGTCGCGCCCGGAACCGTCGCCTCGGCGCCGGCGAGGCTGACGAAAGCCCCTCCGACCTGGATCGGCCCACCGGACATCATGAACCCCGTCAGGGCATCGGGTTCGATCTCGTCGCCGGACGAGAACATCACCGCCCGCTCGAGGACGTTTTCCAGTTCCCGGACGTTGCCCGGCCACGAGTAGGACTGCAGGGCGTCGATCGCCGCCGGCGACAAGCCAAACAACGGCATGCCGTGCCGGGCGGCGAGCTCCGCCAAGTAGCGAACGGCGAGAACCGGGATGTCCTCAGGCCGTTCGCGAAGGGGGATCGTGCGGATGGTGACGACGTTGAGGCGGTAGAAAAGGTCCTCGCGGAACCGCCCCTCGGCGACCTCCTTCGAGAGATCACGGTTGGTGGCGGCGACGACCCGGACATCGACGGCGATTTCCTGGTGGCTGCCGACGGGCACGACCGTTCGTTGCTGGAGCACACGCAGCAGTTTCGCCTGCAACTCCAACTCCATCTCCCCCATTTCGTCGAGGAAGATGGTGCCGCCGTCAGCAGCCCGGAAACAACCGAGCGTCGAAGCGGTCGCCCCGGTGAAGGAACCCTTGAGGTGGCCGAACATGTGGCTGGCGAACAACTGGCCCGTCGTCGCTGCACAATCGACCGGGATGAACGGCTTGTTCGACCGCTTGCTGCACGCGTGAACGGCGCGGGCGATCAATTCCTTGCCCGTGCCGCTGGGGCCGAGAACCAACACGCTCGACTGATGGCCGGCCACCATCTCGATCGCCCGCCGGACCTGCTGAGCCCACGGCGAGATCCCGACGATCCGCTCGAGGAACGAACTGGATGCAGAGGCCTTCCGCTGCGCCGAGCGATCACTCGGCGTGGCGGCGCTGGATGGCAGAGGCGACGAGTTCATGGTCGGGACTCCCGTGACGGTCCAGTCGATTTCATTCGATGGCACGTATGACGTGCCTACCGCCAAAATCACTATCCCCGCGGCACGACGATTCCCTCCCGAGTCCGTCAGCGACACCGCCGCACGGTGGGGAGACGATCGTTCACCACGCCAAGCCTCGATGAGCCCTGCACCAAAGCCTGAATGGGTGGCGGTACAGTACAGTATTGAGATGGAGGATGCCAACTCCCCCCCGGCAGAGCCGACGCCCTACGGCCGCGAGACAGTCCCTTTGGGGGACCCACCTGACCCGCGGTGACGTGGGGGATCGGCGGCACCCGCTGGACGGCGTGGCCAGCGGCCCGCCGAGGGGTCGCGTTGGACGGCGTTCGAAGTCACGATGAAGTCGGCGTTTCAGGACGATCGATCGACGGCTTCACCGTACGGCCGGCAGACGTCCACGGCCCTTCGACGTCCCCCGCAGCCAGTTCGTCTCTCATCCATGCCGACCCACCCGCCGGACACGCCCGGATTCCTCGACCGCGGACGTTTCCGGTTGTTTGCCGGGCTTGTGTTGCTCGCCGCCGGTTGGTTCGTCGTCGATCGACTGCTGGTCGACCGGACGGCGATCGTGGTCGGCTTGTTGCACTCGCGCACCGGGCCCGATGCCGCGACCGAGGAGCCGATGCTCGAGGCGGAGATCGCCGCTCTCACCGAGTTGAACACCGGCGGTGGACTCCTCGGACGCCCGGTGCGGTGGGTCGTGGCGGACGGCGCCTCCGACCCCCAGTCGTTCGCGCGGCAGGCAGCCCGGCTGATCAGGGACGAAGGGGTGTGCGTGCTGTTCGGCTGCTGGCGGACACCGGGACGGAAGGCGGTCCTGCGAGTCGTCGAGGCCAACGATCACCTGCTCGTCTTCCCGGCTCGTTACGAGGGACTCGAGCAGTCCCGGCATGTCGTCTACGCCGGTCCCGTTGCCAGCCAGTTCGTCGGGCCGGGAGTGCGGTGGCTGACGGAGGACAGGGGAGCGTGGCGATTCTTCCTCGTCACCGCTGACGACACCTGGGGCCGGAGTGTCGAGGCGATCGCCGAGGACCTGCTCATCGGCTTGGGTTGCGAGATCATCGGCCGGTCGACGGTGACGGCGGAGCAGGACCTCGTCACGACGGCTGCCGCGATCACGGCGGCCCGCCCCGATGCCGTGATCAGCATGCTCGAATGGCCGATCTCCGCGAAGCTCTCGCGGAACCTCCGTGGCGGGGGGGTGCGATCCGAGACGACACCCCTGCTGGTGCTGCCCCTCTCCGCGCACGTCGTCCCCGGCGGCGATTCGATGACCGGGGCCGCCACGGTGGTCGCTACCTCGGCCGGCCCCCTCAGTCCGACGGGCCAGCGGCCCCCGGGGAGCCAAAGCGAGTCGACGGCTGGCGCCCGGACGGCCGTCGGCCTCTGGGCGCAGGCGGTCCGTAACGCCGATACCACCGACGTGCGACAGGTCCGCGAAGCGATTCGCTACGGCAGTCTGGCCGAGGCCGACGGCCTGCTCGCGGTCGACCCTGAGTCCCACCACACCTGGCAGCGGATGCGTGTCGCCGTGATCCGTCCCGACGGCCAGGAAGAAGACGCAGCCAAGCCCGTGCCGGCCCCGCTCCGCCCCTTTCCCTTCCCGACGACGCGCTCCCGCTCCCAGTGGGAGCAGTTCACTGCCGCGCTCGTGCGGCGCTGGGGAGGCTCGTGGGCACCACCGACCGCGATCGGGAACGGACCCGGTGACAGTCGTCCCGGCCAACCGCCGTCGCCCGAGCGAGGCACGGTGCGATGACGACGCGTCCCTCGGCCCGCGCGGCGGCGGAGCAATCGATGCCCCGGTCGATCGCCGGGAGGTTGTTGTTCTGGTTCCTGGTGATCGCCCTCATCCCCTGCGCGATCCTCACAGCCACCACGGCCCGGATCGCGACCCGGGCGCTCGAGAACTCGGTGCGCCGGAACCTGGTGCAGATCGCCGGTGCCAAGGCCAACGAACTGGAATCGTTTTCCGCCGAGCGGCTGCGCGACGGGGCGACGCTCGGGCGGTCTCCCGACGTCGCCCGTGCGATTCACGCGCTGGCGGCCGGCGACCGTCCCCGGGCCGGCACGGAACCGGCCATCGACCGGGCGCTGAAGTCGTATCTCGATTACGCCGCCCGCACCCTGGGTTACTCACAACTGCTCCTCGTCGACCGCGACGGCACGGTGCTGTACTCGCTCGACGACTCGGTGCCGACCGGCACCATGCTCGAGGAAGGGCAGCTGGCCGGTTCGGAACTCGCGGCCGGGTTCCGCCTGTCATCGTCGCTCCTGGCACCGGAGTTGTGCCGTTTCCAGGCGTATGGCCCCGCCCAGCGACAACTGGCATTCGTCACCAGCCCGGTCCTCGACGACGGGCGGCTGATCGGTGTGGTCGCTCTGGGACTGGGACCGGACCCGCTATGGCGCATGCTCGACGACTGGAGCGGTCTCGGCGAGACGGGCGAAATCATGGCGGCGATGCGCGTCGGTGACGACATCCTCGTGACCACTCCGTTGCGGCATGCCCCCGACGCGGCCTTCCGCCTGCGGCTCCCGCTCGACAGCCCGCGCGGACAGGCGGTCCTGCGGGCGACGCGCGGCGAGCGCGACGACGGTCCCGGGGTCGATTACCGGGGCGAGGCCGTGGCCGCGGCCTGGTGCTACCTGCCGAGCCTCCGGTGGGGGATGCTCGTCAAGCAGGACGCCCGGGAGGCGCTGTCGCTGGTCAACTTCCAGCGCGCGACGATCATCTGGTTGTCGCTGGCGACGATCGTCGGGGTGACGCTCGCCGCGTTCGTCGTGGCCCGGACGATCTCGACCCCGATCCGGACCGCCGTGGGGGTGGCACGGCAGGTCGCCGGTGGCGACCTGAGGGCCAACGTCGGCAACGGCTCCGACGACGAGACGGGGGCGCTGCTGGCCGCGATCCAGACGATGACCAACGACCTCCGCGGCCTCATCGGCCGGATCCAAAAGTCGTCGGTGGCGCTGATCTCGACCGCCACCGCGATCCAGGCGACGAGCACCGAGCAGCAACAAGTGATCAGCGACTACGGCGCTTCGACGAGCGAGGCCGTCGCCGCGGTCAAGCAGATCTCGGTGACCAGCCAGGAGCTGGTCCGGACGATGACCGAGGTCAACGACATGGCGGCCCACACCGGCGACATGGCGGCCGAGGGCCGGGTCAATCTCGCCGGCATGGGGGCGACGATGCGACACCTCGCCGACAGCACGCTGTCGTTCAACGCGAAACTGGCGGTGATCAGCGAACGGGCCGCCAACATCAACTTGGCGGTGACGACGATCACCAAAGTCGCCGACCAGACGAACCTGCTTTCGATCAACGCCGCGATCGAGGCCGAAAAGGCCGGGGAACTCGGGCTCGGGTTCCTCGTCGTCGCCCGCGAGATCCGCCGGCTCGCCGACCAGACCGCGGTCGCGTCGCTGGACATCGAACGGATGGTCAAGGAGATGCAGAACAGCGTCTCCGCCGGCGTCATGGAGATGGACAAGTTCACCGACCAGGTGCGCAGCGGCGTCCGCGAGATCGGCGAGGTGTCGGCGAAACTCGCCGACATCATCTCCGCCGTCCAGGGAATCACCGGCCGGTTCGGTCAGGTCACCGAGGGGATGCGCGCCCAGTCCCAGGGTGCCGAGCAGATCCGCGAGGCGATGATGCGCCTCGCCGAGGGGGCCGCGCGGACGGCCGAATCACTCACCGACTTCAACAGCGCCACGATCCATCTCCGCGAGGCGGTGGGCGACCTCAAAGAGGAGGTTTCGCGGTTCACGATCTGAAGCCCGCCGCCGCGGGCATTCCCCGCCGCCGGCCGGCCGTGACCGCGCAGGCATGCAACTGATCACCTTCACAATCGACGGCCAGTCGTTCGCCATCGAATCGCGCTACGTGATCGAGGTCCTGCCGCTGGTGCCGCACCGCCAGGTGCCGCTGCTCCCCGACTACGTCGCGGGGATGTTCATGTACCGCGGCCACCTGATCCCCGTCGTCGACCTCGGAGTCCGGCTCCGCGGGCGACCGGCGACGCGGAGGCTGAGCACCCGGATCATCGTCGTGCACTTCACCGCCATCGCAGGCGACAACGCTCCCAGCCGGGCGGTGCGCGTGGGACTGGTGGCGGAAAACGTCATCGCCACCTGCCACGCCGAGGAGGCCGACGCCTCCTATCCGGCACTGCGGCTGGACAACGCTCCTTTTCTGGGAGGTATCCTGCGCCTGGGTCAGGCCACCGTGCACCTGCTCGACGTCGAGCGGCTGCTCCCCCCGGAGATCGTCTCCGGGCTGTTTCCCGATGAACCCCGGCGCGCCCTCCCATGACGCCCGTCGAACCTGTCGACGAGACGACGGCCGAGGCGTTGCTGCGGCGCTGGATCGGCCTCGACCCGGGCACGGTCGGTCCGGCGGCGATTCGCCGCGCCGTCCGCAAACGGATGGCGGTCCTCGCCGAAACCGATGTCGAGCGCTACGCCGCGCGGGCCACCGTCGACCCCCTCGAACGGGATCTGCTGGTCGAGGAAGTCGTCGTCGCCGAGAGTTGGTTCTTCCGCGATCCCCAGGTCTACGGCTTCGTGCGCCGCTTCATCTGCGACCGCGTCGCGAATCGAGACCGGCAGGCGGTCCGGGTGCTGAGCGTGCCCTGCGCCGCCGGCGAGGAACCGTATTCGCTCGCGATGACGCTCCTCGACGCCGGGCTGGAGCCGGGGACGTTCGTCATCGACGCCTCCGACGTCAGCCGGTCCGCGCTCGAGCGGGCCCGCGCCGGCCGCTACACCGCCAACGCGTTCCGGACGAACGACCTCGCCTTCCGCGACCGGTGGTTCCGCACGGAACAGGGCTCTTCGGTGATCGATCCGACGGTTCAAGACGCCGTCCGCTTCTCCTGGGGAAACCTCCTCGACGAGTCGTTCACGGCGACGGCGTTGGCTGCGGGGCGTGCGCCCTACGACGTGATCTTCTGTCGCAATCTGCTCATCTACCTCACTCCCGCCGCACGGGTAGAGGCCGAACGGGCCATCGACGCGCTCCTCCGGCCCGACGGACTTCTCGTCCTCGGTGCTGCCGAACCACCGATCATGAAGGGGGCCTGGGTTCCGGCCGGCGAGGGCTCGGTGTTCGCCTTGCGGCGCGGTGTCGACGGCTTCGCGTCGATCGGCCGGACGGCACGGCGCAGACCGCGCGCCGAGTCGCTGCCCGGTACTCGACCGGGTAGCCCACCCGTGCGCCCCTCCGAGGCACCGGCCGGCGATGCCGCGACGCGGACGCCCTCGGCGCAGGCCGGGCCCACCGTGCCGCGGCCGTCCGTCGGGCCGGGCCCGCGCAGCGCGACGGCATCCGCGGCCGCTTTGCACCTGGCGATCCGGTGCGCCAACGAACTGGCCAATCAAGGGCGGCTGAGCGAGGCGCTCGAGGTCTGCGCCGAACACCAGCGTTCCGCCGGACCGACCCCGGACATCTATTTCCTGATGGGGATGATCCACCAGTCCGCGGCCGATCACGACGCCGCCCAGGACTGCTTCCACAAGACCCTGTACCTCGACGGCGCGCACGCCGACGCCTGCCTCGCCCTGGCCCTGCTCGCCGGACAGCGCGGCGACGCGCGGCTGGCGGAGCTGTACCGCCGTGCCGCCACCCGTGTCGTCGCCCGCCGGGGGGACCTGCGATGACCCCCGACGGCGGACCGCGTGCGTTTCCCATCGCCGGGCAGCCCCCGCCGGCGATCAAGACGATCCCCCCGCCCGATTGCTGGCGGACCATCGGCGTTTCGGGGGACCGCAGTTGCGCCGAGCTGGAGACCTTCATCCATTGCCGGAATTGCCCGGTCCTCGCCGAGGCGGCGCGCACGTTCTTCGACCGCCCCGCTCCGGACGGGTATCTGGAGAACTGGACAGCGATCCTCGACGCGCCCGAGGCCCCCGCCACCACCGCGGCCACGAGCATGCTCCTGTTCCGCCTCGGCCAGGAGTGGTTCGCGCTGCCGGCGGAGGTGCTCGTCGAAGTCACGTCGCTCCGCCCGCTCCACCGCGTCCCCCACCGCGGCGCGGGGGTGCTCGAGGGCCTGGTCAACATCCGCGGCCAGCTCCGGTTGTGCGTCTCGCTCCGTGGGATCCTCGGCCTCGCCGATCTGCGGGCGACCGCCTCGGGAGGTGACGGGGCCCCCGGACCGCCGGCGCGGCTCCTGGTCGTCGAATCCCGTGCCGGAGCTGCCGAAATGTGGGTCTTCGCCGTCGACCAGGTGGCCGGGGTACAGCGCGTCGAGCGCGGGGCACTGCGGTCGGTGCCGTCGACGGTGAGCCAGTCGGCAGCCCGCTATTCCCAGACGCTGTTCGATTGGCAAGGGCAGGCGGTCGGGGTCCTCGACGACGAGCGATTGTTCGCCGATCTGCGCGGCATGATGGCGAGCTAGGGCGGTCGCTGAACGGGACGGAAAGGGGCAACGCGGTGGCGGACGAAGACCTCAGCGGCTTTTCGATGCTGGAGCTGTTCCGCCTCGAGGCGGAGAGCCAGACGTCCGTCCTGTCCGCCGGTGTGCTGGCCGTCGAATCCCCGGACCGCTCGCCGCGTCTCGTGGAGTCGCTGATGCGCGCCGCCCACTCGCTCAAGGGCGCGGCGCGGATCGTGGGTCTCGATCCAGCCGTCCGGGTGGCCCACGCGCTGGAGGATTGCTTCGTGGCCGCCGGTGTCGGCACGCTGCGCGTCGGCCCGGAACACGTCGACGCCCTTCTCGAGGGCATCGATTTCCTGTCGGCGATCGCTGCCGCCGACGACGCCCTCGCTCCCGACGGACCGTGGAGCCGACGCGCCGACACCGTCGTCGCTCGGCTGACGTCGTTGGGCAGCACCACCGCACCGGCCCCCGCCCTCGTTCCGGCCGCAGCACCGCCGCCCCTCGTGCCCGACACCGCGGTGGCGGTCCCCTGGCACGCCGTCGCGTTGCCGCCCGATCCGGTCACGATCGCCGCCAGTGAAACGATGCTCGAGCCGGTCGACCGGGTCGTCCGTGTCTCGGCCGACAGCCTGACGCGGCTGGTCGGTCTCGCCGGCGAGTCGCTGGTGGAGACGCGGCAGTTGCGCCCGTTCGTCGACTCGGTGCTCTCGCTCCGGGCTGCCCAGGTCGATCTGTGCGACACCGTGGCGGCCCTCGAGGACCGGGTGACCGTCGACCGCTCGGGCCCCGCCTCCCCGCTGCCGGCGATGGTGGAGCGGCTCCGGGCGCGGTGCGAGGAGACACTGGTCGCGATCAATCGCCATCTCGAGGACTTCGAGAGCTTCGCCCGCCGCAACGAAGACCTCTCCGGCCGGCTGCACCACGAGGTGATCGTCAGCCGGATGCGCCCGCTCGCCGACGGTCTGCGCGGCATCCCGCGCCTCGTCCGTGACCTGTCGCGGACGCTCGGCAAGCAGGTCCGGCTCGAGGTCCGCGGCGAGCAGACGGGGGTCGACCGCGACATCCTCGACAAACTCGAGGCTCCCCTCACCCATCTGCTCCGCAACGCCCTCGACCACGGCATCGAACCGGTCACGGACCGCATCGCCGCCGGCAAGCCGGCCGCGGGAACGATTCTCCTCGAAGCCCGGCACCGCGCCGGGATGCTGCAGATCGTCCTCTCCGACGACGGACGTGGTGTCGACATCGAACGCCTCCGGTCGCGGGCCGTCGAACGCGATCTCGTCGCCCGGCAGGTGGCGGAGCGGCTCTCCGAGGCCGAGATCCTCGAGTTCCTCTTCCTCCCCGGCTTCTCGACGAAGGAACTGGTGACGGAACTCTCCGGCCGGGGTGTCGGCCTCGACGTGGTCCAGAGCATGGTCAAGGGCGTCGGCGGGACCGTGCGCGTCGCCAGCCAGCCGGGGCGACGGACCGTGTTCACCCTCCAGCTGCCGATCACGATGTCGGTGATCCGCGCGTTGCTGGTCGACATCGGCGGCGAGCCCTACGCCTTTCCGCTGACGCGGATCGACCGCATCCTGCTCTGCGGGCATGCCGATGTCCGCACGATCGAGGGCCGGCAGTACTTCGACCACGACGGCGGCTCGATCGGGCTGGTGGTGGCGGCACAGATCCTCGACGTCGACGGCGGGGAAGCCCCCGGTGATCCGATGCCGGTGGTGGTGATCAGCGATCGCGGCCAGCGCTTCGGGCTGGTTGTCAACGCGATCCTCGGCGAACGCGACCTGGAGGTCCGTCCTCTCGATCCGCGGCTCGGCAAGGTGCCCGACATCAGCAGCGCGTCGCTGCTGGAGAACGGGGATCCTGTCCTGATCGTCGACGTCGAGGATCTCGTCCTGTCGATCGACAACGTGCTGATGGGCCGCCGGCTGTCGCGGCTGGAGTTCGAGCGGATCGCGCAGCAGACCAGACGCTCCAAACGGATCCTCGTCGTGGACGACTCGATCACCGTCCGTGAACTGGAGAGACAACTCCTCCAATCGCGGGGCTTCACCGTCGACGTCGCCGTCGACGGGATGGACGCCTGGAACGCGATCCGGGGGGGCGACTACGATCTGGTGGTGACCGATGTCGACATGCCCCGGATGGACGGCGTCGGCCTCGTGACCCTGCTCAAGAACGATCCGCTCCGGCGCCACATCCCGGTCGTCATCGTCTCCTACAAGGATCGCGAGGAAGACCGGCTCCGCGGCCTCGATGCGGGGGCCAACCGCTACCTGACCAAGAGCAGCTTCCACGACGAGACGTTCCTCCACACCGTCATCGACCTGGTGGGCGAACCGGCCTGAAAGTTGAACTGTCCGCGGAGGCCTCGGTGCCTGCCGTGGCACCCTGACCCGTCCCGCCCCCCCGGAAACCCCGCCGTGCGCATCGCCATCGTCAACGACGTCCGGGCCGCCTGCGAGGCCCTGCGGCGGATCGTCGAGGGTCGGACCGGTCACGAGGTCGCCTGGACGGCCGTCGATGGTGTCGAGGCGGTCGCGATGGCCCGCCGCGACCGCCCCGACCTGATCCTCATGGACCTGCTGATGCCGCACCTCGACGGGGTGCAGGCGACGCGGCAGATCATGGCGGCCGCGCCGTGTGCGATCCTGATCGTCACCGCCACCGTGAGCGGCAACATCTCGCTGGTCTACGAGGCGATGGGCCATGGGGCCCTCGACGCGGTCGACACGCCGGTGCTCGGCCCCGACGGCGAGCAGGGTGCCGATGCACTGGTCGACAAGATCACGATGATCGCCAAGCTGGTCGGTGTCGCCACCGAGACGCGCCGCCCGGCTCGCCCCGCCCCCACCGCCGCCGTGCCACCGCAGCTGCTGGTCATCGGCGCCTCGACCGGGGGCCCGAAAGCGGTGTCCGACCTGCTGGCGCCGCTGCCGCGTGACTGGAACACGGCCGTGGTGATCGTCCAGCACGTCGACGTGGCCTTCGCCCCGGGGCTGGCGAAGTGGCTCTCCGAACGGACGGGAAGACCGGTGCGGGTGGTCGAAACGGGCCAGTCCCCGGTCGCCGGCGACGTGCTCGTGGCCGGGACCAACGACCACCTCGTGCTTACGGCGGGCCGGTTTCTCGAGTACCGCCAGGAACCCCACGACGTATTTTTCAGGCCAAGCGTCGACGTGTTCTTCGACAGCGTCGCCGCCAACTGGCCGCGGACCGGCGTGGCGGTGCTGCTGACCGGCATGGGAAGGGACGGGGCCCGCGGCCTGCTCCGCCTCAAGGAGCGGGGCTGGTACACGATTGCCCAGGACGAGGCGACGAGCGTCGTCTGGAGCATGCCCAAGGCGGCGATCGACCTCCACGCCCAGTGCGACGTCCTGCCGATCGGGCAGATCGCCCGGGCGGTGATTCCGCGCCTGTCGTCCTGAGCGACGACGGGCCTCGGCGAGCGTGGACCGGCGGCGGCGATCAAACAGTTCGTTCGATCGCCATGGGCGCCGCAGCACCGCCGGCGATCGTCGCGAGGCACTCCAGGACGGTCGCCTCGCCGCCGCGGAGGGCGACCACCTGCACTCCGACGGGAAGCCCGGCACTGCCGCGATCGACCGCGCGCGCCGCCGCCGCGACCGGATCGACCGACCAGGGGCGAGCCGCTTGCTCGTCGGCCTGGACGGTGGTGACCGGCACGCTGCCGGCAGCGAGATCGAGGAGGTTGGCGAGGAAGCAGGGCGCCGCGGCGAGCACGAGCAGCGCCGCGGTGCCATGGCGCAGGGCCGGCAGGGCAGACACCGGGCAGACGAGCGCGTCGTACCGCTCGGCGAGCGCCGCGACCCGGGCCGCGAAGGCCGTCCGCGCCGCGATCACCTCGGCCAGTTCACGGTCGTCGCGCGGTCCGGTGGCGAGGAGCGCCGAGGCCTCGATCCGACGCCCGAGCGACCGGGCGGCCACGGCGACCGTCGGCCGCCAGCGCCGTGGCAGTCGGGCGAGCCCGAGGATCCGCCGGATGCCGGCGATCGGCCGCTCGCCGGCGAACAACCGCCGCACGTCGGCCCCGCCGTCGGCCGACAACAGTGCCAGGTGCAGCCACGCGGCCTCGGTCGCGAGATCGTCGTCGATCCGCGTGGCGACCGCCCCCCGCGCCACGAGGATCCCGACCGCCTCGGCGACGGCACGGCGGATCGCCGGCGAGGCGCCGACCGGCCCGGCTTCGTCCCACCAGCCCACGGTGAGCGGCCCGTCGCGCGCCGGTGCCCCGGCGCCACCGATGAGCGTTGCCGCGGCGAGGTGCAGATCGGCGACTTCGCGGGCGAGGAACCCGGCGCGCGGACGGACGACGGTGAGGCTCGGGAGGTTGTCGAAGGCCCCCCCCTCGCCGAGCGCCGTGGTCCGGGGCACGAGGCTGCAGAGACCGCAGGCGTGCGCCGGTTGGCGGATGCTCCCGGCGAGGTCGTTTCCCAACGCCAGCGGCACCACCCCCGCGCCGACCAACGCCGCATCGCCTCCGCTCGACCCGCCGGGCCCGCGGGCGGGATCCGTCGGGTGTGCGGTGCGGCCGTGGACCGGGTTGTCGGTCTCGTGGAGGTACATCGCCTGGGGAACGTTGGCCTTCCCGACGACGATGGCGCCCGCCGCCCGGAGCCGGGCCACGAGGAGGGCGTCGGTGCGGTCGATCCGACCGCGACGGTTTCGGATACCCAACGTGGTGGGCAGGCCGACGACCCCGAAGCATTCCTTCACGCTCACCGGCACGCCGGCCAGCGGACGGCCGTGGCAGCCGCTGGCGTCGAGGGCGGCGGCCTCGGTGGCGGCCCCATCGTGGCGGGGCAGCACGAGGGCGTTGAGACGGGCATGGGACGCGCGATGGAGCCGGACATGCTCGGCCAACACCGCCGCAGCCGACGAACCGCCGGCGACCGCTGCCGCGATGGACCGTGCGGACGGGATCATCGGATGGCGCGGGCGACGGTCACCCGTCACCGTCTCCTGGGAACCAGTGGACAAAAACCCTGGAGCGCTTCGGCCAAGGACCAGCTACCGAGCGGGATGCCAGACCGCGGCGCCCCACACCACCCCATCGACGAGCGGAATGCCGGCGACCACGACGCTTTCGCCCACCTGGGCCGCCGGAGCGTGACGGGAGACGACGACGACCGACCGGGGCGCGGCAGCATCGCCGCCCGCCGCCGGCTGGAGGACCACCGCCGACGACCACATCCCGCCGCGACGGGTCGATGCCGTGAGCGTTCCGGTGACGACGAGCCCATCGTCGCCATTTGTCAAGGCCGCGGCCCCCGGCGGGGGCAGTGTGCCGAGGGGAGCGAACGCCCCCGGTTCGCCGATCCGCGCCGGCAGCGCCTCGGCGAGCTCCCGGTGCAGGTCGGGCAGCGGGCGTCCCGCGGCAGCGGCGGAATTGTCGACTACCACCAGTTCGGCCGCTGCCGCGGTGATCGCCCGGTACCACTGTTCCACGAGCTCCGGCCGGCGGTCGTCGTCGTCCGCGACGCCGTCGATGGCCCGGGCCGCGCTGGTCGCGCGGGCCACCGTGGCGGTGAGTCCGGCCCGGTCGATCTCCGCTGTCGCGGGCTCGGCGGGCAGCGGCGCGACCGTGCCGATCGCGGTCTCAGGATCGACCTCGGCAATTCCGGCGGGCTCGGCCGGGGAGCCGGCGGTCTCGATCGCGGTCGTGAAGGCAGTGCCGCGTTCGCCACGGCCCCTGGGCGGTGGCGGCAGCCGATCGAGGGTCGGGAGCCGTGGGCGCCCCGAGGCCCCGCGAACCTTGGCAGGCACGAGGAACCGCATGCCTTCCGGCAGGGCGGCGCCGACCCGGAACGGATCGCGGTGGAAACCCCACAGCAGGATCGCGTAGGCGACGGGAATCGAGAGCAGGCCGCCGAGGACGATCCCGGGCAGTTGCCGAAGGGCGCCGCCGTCGTCGGCGCGGCGGGGACGCCGCGCCCCGGCTCCGGGCAGCGTGGCGAGGTCATGAGCCAAGGCGATGCCGTCGGTGACCCCCTGCGAATCACCGACGAACGATTCGGATCCGCCGGAGCCCTCGCCGGAGCTCTCCGCGGAGCCGACCCCCTCGAAGGCCGTCGACTCGTCGACGACGGCGTTGAACAGGGCCGACTCCGAAGCTCCGTCGGGCTCCCGAACCGAGTCGCCATCGGGATCCTCGGCGATCACGACCGAAGCGTTGTCACCAGGGTCGTGGGCCGATTCACCGCCACCCGCGGGAAGAAACACGGCCGGCCGGCGTGACAGCGGGTCGACGGGCTCGGCTGCGTCGAAACCGCCCGGGTCGTCGAGGGCTTCTTCACCGTCTGAATCGAAGACCGAGTCGCCGGGTTCGGCCTCCGCCTCGGCGAAGCTCAAGTCGTCGGCAGCGCGCGGCGCATCGCGACGTGAAGGGGAGATCCCGTCGCCCCCGTCCTGCTCGCCATCATGGTCGCCGACGACGAAGTCGGGAGGGGGAAAGACCGTCAGCGCCGGAACAGGCCCGCGGCCGGAGGATTCGTCGGCGAGGGGCACGGGACCTTCCCCCTCCCCCCCCTCGGCCCGCGCCCGGTCGCTGTCCCCGCCCCCGGCGTCGCCGTGATCGACGGGCTCATTGGCGCCGGCCCGCTCGTCATCCCCGGCCGATCCCGGCGCAGGGTCGGAACGATCGTCCATGCCTGGCTCTCTCTCCGCGGGCCGCAGACCGTCGCTCGACGCACGACGCCTCCCGCCGATTCTACCCGACGGCCCTGCCCGGAGCCGCGTGCAGCGTCACGGCCGCAGCCGCCCCGCGGGTATGCTGTTTCCGTGGTCGCTGGCCGACCGTCGCCACTCCCCGTTCGTCCACTGGCCGGCCATGATCGACGCCCTCGTCATTGCCCCGCATCCGGACGATGCCGAACTGGGCATGGCGGGCACGATCGCCCTGCTCCGGGCCCAGGGACACTCCGTCGGCGTTCTCGACCTGACCGACGGCGAACCCACGCCCCATGGATCGGTGGAAACGCGGGCGCTGGAGACGGCAGCGGCGACACGGGAACTGGGACTCGACTGGCGGGAGAACCTCGGCCTCCCCAACCGCCGTCTCCGGGCGAACCTCGCCGCCCGCGCCGCCCTCGCCGGCGTCATCCGTCGCACCCGTCCGCGCTGGTTGTTCGCGCCGCACTGGGTCGATGCCCACCCCGATCACATCGCCGCCACTCGTCTGGTCACCGCGGCGCGGTTCTGGGCGAAGCTCACGAAATGCGACCTGCCGGGGGAACCGTGGCACCCCCAGCGGATCTACCACTACGCCGCCGTCCACCTCAAGGTCCACTTCCGACCCGCCTTCGTCGTCGACATCTCTTCGACGTGGGAGGTGAAGCGACGTTGCCTGTCCTGTTACGCCAGCCAGTTCCCCCCCGACGCCCCGCCTCCGACGGTCCTCGACCGCGTCGAGGCCGCCGCCCGGTACTTCGGCGCACTCGCGGGAGTCAGCCACGGCGAGGCGTTCACCTGCCGCGAACCGATCTGTCTGCGGAATCTCGGCGGTTTGTTCTGACCGCGGCGGCGGTGGACGGCGGTAGCCCCGCAGGATCGCAGGGACTTGACCGCGCCATCCCCGGATCAGTGGGGCGGCAGGTTGACGGCGACCGATAGCACCTCGGTGGGCGCGTCGCGTCCGACCGATCCCCGAGGGCCGCCCCGCATGCCGTCGCGCGACATCAACGTGATTGCCCTGGTCAAGGGGGGGGAACGCTACGTGTTCCTCTACGACGACGAGAGCCGCGACGCGGCCGTGAGGGTGCTGGGGAAGTATGCCGCCGATCCGGACCTGAACTTCTCGTGGCACGACGCCGCGGTGCTCGGCGACAAGGTCCGCCGGGCCCCGGCCCGCGCCGGGCGCGTCCGTTTCGTGCCCCCAGCCGATCGGCCGGCCTGAGATGGCGGCGCGGGAAGGCGGCCCGTTCGACGCGCGCGCCGAGCGGTTCCTGGAGCACCTCGCCTCCCAGCGCGGCGCGTCCCCGCTGACCCTCAAGAGCTATCGCGAGGACCTTCTCCAGCTCGGCGGGTTCCTCGCCTCGGCCGGCTGCGCGGACCCTGCCGGCGCGACCACGACCCTGCTGAGGCGCTACGCCGGAGGCCTCGCGGCCAGCGGCTACGCCGCGACGACCGTCGCCCGCAAACTCGCCAGCATGCGAAGCTTCTACGCCTTCGGCCAGCGCGAGGGCTGGGTGCGTGCCAACCCGGCGCGGCCCGTCCGTAGCCCCCGCAAGGCGCGCCGCCTGCCCCGATTCCTCTCCGGCGAGGAGATCGCCCGGCTCCTCGCCGCCCCGAATCCACGGGCCGCCGGCGGTCTCCGCGACCGGGCGATCCTCGAGCTGATGTACTCCGCCGGGCTGCGCGTCCGCGAGGTGGTCAGCCTCGACGAGGCCGATCTCGACCTCGACGACGGTTCGGTCCGGGTCCGGGGCAAAGGGCGACGCGAACGGTTGGGGATGGTCGGGCGCCACGCCCGCGACGCGCTGTCGGCATGGCTTACCTCACGAAGCGACGGTCACAGCGGGCGCAGCCGGGCGCTGTTCACCAACCGCGCCGGCGGCCGGTTGAGCGTGCGGGGCGTCGCCCGGCTCCTCGAAAAGCACCTTGCAGCGGTCGGGCTGGCCGGACGGGCCAGCCCCCACACGTTGCGGCACAGCTTCGCGACCCATCTGCTCGACGCCGGCGCCGACATCCGCAGCGTCCAGGAGCTCCTCGGGCACAAGAGCCTGGCGACGACGCAGATTTACACCCACGTCACCACCAGCCGGCTCCTCGAGGCCTTCGACAAGGCACATCCGCGGGCGCGGTGACGGACGATCCCCTCGCCAAGGGCTGGCGGCGGCGCTCCACGGGCTGTTCCGGCCTGGCGGTCGTCCCCGAGCAGCCGCTCAGACCAAGCCGCGGCGCACGGCCCACACCGCCGCCTGGGTCCGGTCGGAGACCGCGATCTTGCGGAGGATGTTCTGCACGTGCTCCTTCACGGTCTCGACGCTGATCGTCAGCGACTGGGCGATCTCCTTGTTGGACAGCCCCAACGCCATGTGACGGAGGACCTGCGTCTCGCGCTGCGTCAGCGGGATGTCGGGATCCGGCGCCGCCACGCGGTTGGCCATCGTGGTCGCCACGCGGCGCAACTCCCCCGCCCGCATCGGCAACTGCCCGGCCGCTGCACCGGCGATCGAGCCGAGCAACTCGGCCCGCGACGCTCCCTTGAGGATGTAGTCGTGTGCTCCGCCGGCGACCGCACGGGCGACGTACGTGGGATTGTCGAAGGTCGAGAGCATCACGACCTTCACGTCGGGGCGTTCGGCCCGGATCTTCTCCAGCGCCGTCAGGCCGTCCTTCCCCGGCATGCGGATGTCGAGCAGCACGACATCGGGGCTGAGTTTCTTGGTCAGCCGGATCGCTTCTTCTCCATCACAGGCCTCACCGACCACCTTGACGTCCGACCCGGCCAGCAGGCTGTTGAGACCGCGCCGAACCACTTCATGGTCATCGGCGATCACGACCTTGATCGACATGGAGCTACCTCTTGGGGGGGAGAAACTCGACCAATATTCTGCGTCACCCGCGCACCGTGGGCAAGCCGCCACGACGCCCAACCTGTTGAACCTGTCATTTTACGCGAATTGCGCCCGGGGCCTGGCGGCCGCCTTTCACGACACGCGCGCTACGACGGCACGGAGAATCACGCGACGAGCGTCGATCGCGCACAAGCACCGCCATCCTCCGCGGCGTGATCCCGGTCTGGAGGCGACGTCAAGGCTTCCCGTCACTGCCCGCTCTGTTCCCAGCGCTGCCGCATCCGCGCGAGCATCCCGTCGGCCCCGCGATCGCGGAGCCGTTCGGCGATCCGGAGCCCCAGGGGCGCGCCATCCATGGCCGGGGGCGCGAAGCCGGTCTCGACGATCCGTGACACCGCGGAGTCGCGTTCCTCGAGGACACATGCGGTGAGCGACAAACCACCGTCGGCACGGGCGCGAGCGACGGCGCCGATCGGGGCGAGGCACCCTCCGGCGAGGGCCGCCAGGCAGGCCCGCTCGGCCGTCACGGCCCGCCGGCTGAGGGGATCGTCGAGCGGGGCCAGGAAGCTGGCGAGCGCCGCGTCGTCGGTGCGGATCTGCACTGCCAGCGCCCCCTGGGCGATGGCGGGCCAGAAGCCGGTGGCGGCTTCGCCAGCCGGCGACGAGGCGCTGTCGATCGCCACTGGACCGGGCGTGAGGACCTCGTCGACCCGCGCGGCGAGACCGAGGCGCTCGAGGCCGGCACCGGCGAGGATCAACGCGTCGTACCGGCCCTCGTCGAGTAACCGCAGACGCGTGTCGACGTTGCCGCGCACGGGGAGGATGCGGAGATCGGGTCGCACCAGCCGCACCTGGGCCACGCGGCGGATGCTCGACGTTCCCACGACCGCCCCGGCGGGGAGCGCCGCCAAGGTCCGAGCCGTGCGCCCGACGAACACGTCCCAGGGCAGCGCTCGGGGGGGGATGCATGCGAGCGACAGACCGGCCGAGTCGGCCGTGGGGAGATCCTTGAGGCTGTGCACGGCGGCGTCGATCCGACTTTCCCGGAGTGCCGACTCCAACTCGCGCACGAAGACTCCGTCGCTCCCCAGCCGCGGTGGCTGCGGATTGCCCTCGTCTCCGCGGGTCAGGATCGGAACGGTCACGACCCGGGCCCCGAGCGCCTCGAGGCGGCGCACGACCCAGCCGGTCTGGACGCGTGCCAGACGGCTTCCCCTCGTGCCGACGCGGATGACGGTCTGATCAGGCATCGCTGGCTCTGGCCCGGGCGACGACGACGCCTGCCACCGCTGCCGCTCCTCCGGCGGCGAGGGCGCGGTGGCACGCGCGCAGCGTCGCCCCGGTCGTCATCACGTCGTCGACGAGGAGCACGCGGCGTCCCGCCACGGCGCGGCGGACGGCGATCGCGTCGGCGAGATTGCCCTGCCGGTCCGCGACCGGGATGCGGTTCTGCATCACCGTCGCGCGGGTCCGCCGCAGGGCGGCGACGACCGGCAGCCCCGCCGCCCGCGCCAGTCCGCGGGCGATGTCACCGGTGGCGCTCGTCCCCCGGCCCAACCGGCGCAGCCAGTGCATCGGCACCGGAACGACGACGTCGGGGCACCACGCACGCAGCCGTTCCGCGTGGCGCTCGGCGACCAGGCCGCCGAGCGCCTGCGCCACGAGGGCCCCGGCGGGGCGCTTGCAGCGCAGCACCGCCTCGCGGAGCGGGCCTGCGTAGGGCCCGAGGACGAGACACCGCGGATCGGTCGCGCCGGCGGTCGGCCCCGGGCCGGCAGTGCCGGCGCCACGGTCGGGCGCGGCGAACGGACACTCCGTCGCGGCATGCGCGAACTCCGCCGCACAGGGGGCGCAGAGCCGCGGCACCACGACGGACTCCGCCGCGGGCAGGTCGACGGCGCACCAGGCACACCGCAGCGGAAAGAGCAGGTCGGCGGCGACGGCAGCGAGCCGCCGCCCCGCGGCGAGGAGGCCGGTTCGCCCAGCTTCCACCGTCCCCGTCGCCGACAGCGGTTGACCCATGGCCCGCGTCTTCCTATCGTCCGCCGCCCGGCTGCACGCCACCACCCCGCGGGTCCCACCGATGCTGATCGACCGGTACGTCACGCGGGCGCAGCTTCACGCCTTCCTGATCGTGTTTCTCAGTCTCGCAGGGCTGTCGTTCGTTGTCGATGCCTTCACCAACCTCGAGGAGTTCATCGGCCACGCTGCCTCCGCCGGGGGCCTCGGCCGCGTCCTCGGGCAGTACTACGGCTGTCGGCTGATCTCGTTTTTCGACGCGACGAGCAGCATCGTCGCCCTCGCCAGCGCGATGTTCGCCCTGTCGTGGCTCGAGCGCCACAACGAGCTGACCGCCCTGTTGGCGGCGGGAATCGACCGCTGGCGGATCGCCCGGCCGACGCTGGTCTTCGCCGCGGTCGTCAGCCTGCTGGCGGTTGTCAACCGTGAGCTCGTCCTGCCGCAGATCCGGACGGCGATCTCGCGCAACGCCCAGGACCTGCGCGGCGACCGTCCCCAACCGTTCGAAGCCCGCTACGACCACGACACCGAGATCCTGTTCCGTGGGCGGACGGCGCAGGCCGGCCTGGCGCGGATCGAGGCCCCGAGCCTGCTTTTGCCCCCGGCACTCGCCGAGCACGGTGTCACGCTCGATGCCGCGGAGGCGGTGTGGCTTCCGCACGACGACCGTCACCCCGCCGGGTACGTGCTCCGCGGCGTCACCGAGCCGGCCGGGATCGACCGGCTGCCGGCGGTCGCCCTCCGTGGCCGGGACGTTGTCCTGACCCGCACCGACCACGACTGGCTCGCGCCTGGCGAATGCTTCGTCGTCAGTGCCGTGACGTTCGAGCAGCTCATCGGCTCGACCAACTGGAGCCAGTACTCGTCGACGGGGGAACTTGTCCGGGCGATCGCCAACCCGGCGCTCGGGGTGAGCGCCGACGTACCCCTGCGCGTGCACGCCCGCCAGGTGCAGCCGCTGCTCGACATGACGCTCGCCGTCCTCGGGCTCCCCTTGGTGGCGGGCCCGTCCCGGCGGGGGATCTTCGTCGCCGTCGGCCTGTGCGTGGGGCTGACGGTGCTGTTCTTCCTCGTCGTGCTCGGCTGCCACGCCCTGGCGACCGGCTACGTCGTCTCACCGAGCGTCGGCGCCTGGCTGCCGGTGCTGATCCTCGCCCCGTTGGCCGCCTGGCTCTCACAACCGATGTGGGAGTGACGAACCGGACGCGGCGGTCGTCAGCCGCCGGCGGGGGCCGCTGCAGCCGGTGCCTGGTCGACCGGAAGCGGAGGGGGGAGGACTTCGAGCGATCGGGCGACGAGCGGGGCGATCGCCTCCAGCGGCAGCGCCGCAGCGGCCTCCTGCCCGACCTGCCAGGCCAGGACGTTGCAAAACTCCTGGTCGTCGTTGGCGGAGATCCAGACTTCGCCCGTGCCGGGCACCTTGAGCACCTTCCAACGCCCGACGACGCCGCTGCGCGCGGTCTCGTCGCGGGGGCCTTCCCACTTGGCGTCGGCGACCCGCACCTGTTGGAGGATCGCGGCCTCGACATCCTCGCGGCGGCGTTCGGCCTTGGGCACCACGCCGAGGGCGAGGATCGCCGGGGGGGCTCCGGCGGCGGCGGCGAATTCGAAGCCGGCCTGGAAGCCGGGCACGTCGGGAAGGAACGCCGGCCGGCCGCGCGGCGGCGGCGCCGTCGGGTCGACCTGCTCGGTGAACACGCGCGGGACGCGGACCCCGATCCGCCCGCCGGCGACCGAGACCGGCTGGGGATGCAGCAGCGAAAACTGCGAATCGAGCCGGTGGTCACTGACCGCTTTGGTGTACTGCTTTTGCCAATCCCCCGAGAAGCACCCGGCGACGACACACACCAGCGGCACCCACCACATGCGGCGCTCGTTCACGGTCCACCTCCCTCGCCCCGGTCGCCGGTCGCTGGGGCGGCCACCGGCGGCTCCCCACTCCCGACACGACCGACAATGTAGTCAAAAACCGTCGCCTCGCCCCGTCCCCCGCCGCCGTCGCCCCTTGCCCGATCCGGTTTTGTTCGCCAAGCCTTTTTTCTCCACCCCGCCACCCCCGACTGCCGATCATTCCTCGGGCGGACATGGTCCCGATCCGGGAGTCTCCCGGACGGGGCCGTCCGCGCTGGCAAGGGAGTGCCCCATGCGGATCAACACCACGCGCTTCGGCCGGATCGACGTCGACGACGCCGACCTGCTCACGTTTCCCAGCGGCCTTCCCGGCCTCGAGGGGTGCCGCGAATGGGCGCTGCTGGCCGATGCCGCCAACGACGCCCTCGGCTGGCTGCAGAGCACCGATCGGCCCGATGTCGCCCTCGCGGTGGTCAGCCCGCGGCGCTTCGTGCCCGGCTACCAGGTGCGGATCCCGCGCAGCGAGTTGCTGCCGCTGGCGATCGGCAACCTGCGTGACGCCCAGCTCGTGGTGGTGGTGTCGCGCAACGGCCACCGGCTGACGCTCAACCTCAAGGCTCCGATCGTCATCAACCTCGCCGCCCGGACCGGACGGCAGGTGGTGGCCAGCGGCGAGTTGCCGTTGCAACACGAACTGGGCGACGAGCGCCCGCACCTGAAACACAGCGCATAATTCGGCAGCAGGCCCGCCCCCGTGCCGGCCACCACGGATAGGTAGCGAAAGGATCAGCGAAGGAGCGATCGATGCTCGTGCTCTCCCGGCAACGCGACGAAAGCATCATGATCGGTGACAATATCGTCATCACGGTCGTGGACATCCGCGGAGACAAGGTGCGGTTGGGGATCAATGCCCCGGCCGAGATCCCGGTGCACCGCCAGGAGGTGTACGAGGCGATCCAGATGGAGAACCTCCGGGCCTCGCGGCTCGATCCGGGGGAGGCCCGGGGCCTGCGGTCGGCGTCCGATTCGCGCCCCGAACAGAGCGGGAAGCCCGGCGATCCGCCGCGGCGCTGAGCACGCGGCGTCGTGCCGGAGCCGACGGCCGTCCGGCTGACGTCAGGCGGCGAAGTAGTCGGGCTCGTGCCCCGGCTTCCACTTGATGTTGCAGCCGATGCTCGGCTTCTGCTCCGTGGCGACCGGCCGTCCGCCGACGAGGGCGTCGATCGCGGCGCGGAGGTCGCCACCGTCGACCGGCACGCCATTGCCGGGGCGGCTGTCGTCGAGCTGGCCCCGGTACACCAGCCGGCGCTCGGCATCGAACAGGAAGAAATCGGGCGTGCAGGCGGCCCGGTAGGCTTTCGCCACCTGCTGGGTCTCGTCGTAGAGATAGGGAAACGGATACCCCCGTTCCTCGGCCTCGCGGACCATCTGCTCGGGCGAATCGGCGGGATGGCTGGAGACGTCGTTGGCGCTGATCGCGACCACGCCGATGCCGCGGCCGATCGCCTCGCGACCGAGGCTCGCAAGCTGGTCGGCGACGTGCTTCACGAACGGGCAGTGGTTGCAGATGAACATCACCAGCGTGCCGCGCGGACCGGCGGCATCGTCGAGCGTGACGACCCGCCCGTCGACATTGGGCAGGGCGAAGGCCGCCGCCGGCGTCCCCAGGGGCATCATCGTGCTCGCCGTTCTCGCCATCGCTGACTCCTCTCGGGCAACGGGCCGTGGATCCGCGGCCCGCCCGTCGCCACCGGCGGGACCGCGCGGGACGGCCGCCGCCGTCGACGCCATCGTAGCAGCGTTCGCCGGGTGACTCACCCCGGCGCCGGCAGGCGAGGCGCTGCACGGCCCCGTGCCACCGTCAGGCGGCGGAGCGGTGGAGGAACAGCCGCCGTGCGTTGGCGGTCGTCAGTGCGGCGATCTCCTCGAGCGTCACACCCCGCGCGATCGCCAGGCAACGCGCCGTGTGGACGACGTGCGCCGGCTCGTTCCGCCTGCCGCGGAGCGGTTCGGGGGACAGAAACGGGCTGTCGGTCTCGACGAGGAGACGATCGGCCGGCAGCGCCGCAGCCGCGGCGCGGAGGGTGCCGGACGACCGGAAGGTGACCATCCCGGCGAAGCCGAGAAAACACCCCAACTCGACCGCCTCGGCCGCTTCCTCCACGGAACCGGTGTAGGCATGGAGGATCGCGGTCAGCGGCCCGCGTGCCAGGGCGGCACGCACGGCATCGAGGACGTCGCGGAGGCTGTCACGGGTGTGGACCACGACCGGAAGCCGGTGGTTCTGGGCGAGGCGCAGGTGCCGGTCGAACCAATCCAGCTGTCGGTCGCGCGGAGCAGTGTCCCGATACCAGTCGAGCCCGGTCTCCCCGACCCCGGCCACCCGCCCCGAGGCCACCAGCCGGACGAGACGGTCCCACTCGGCGTCGTCGGCCTCGTGGACGTCGTTGGGATGCAGTCCTGCAGTGGCCACGATCCCCGGCTCGGCCGCGGCGAGCGCAGCCGCCGCCTCGCTGTCGAGGGCCCGGGTGCCTATCACCGCCATCCCCGAGACGCCGGCGCCACGGGCCCGCGTGAGGACGTCCGCCAGATCCCCGCCGTACCGCATCGGGTCGAGATGACAGTGGCTGTCGAAAAGCTCCATGGTCAGGAGAGCGTCGCCGCCGGTCGCGGCGCGGCCAGCGCCCGCAGGGCGTCGCCGTGGAACCGTGCCGACTGCAGCGCGTCACGGACCAGGTCGGCTTCGGGCCCGGGTGCGGTCGAGCCGAGCAGCGTGTCGAGGGCGGCAGCCTGCTGGTCGATGCCCGTCACGAGACCGGGAAGCAACGACGCCAGATCGACGTCGTGGAGGGCGGTGTAGCGGATCGGATAGCCGCGGCGCGGCGCGGCGCCCCCTTGGTCGTCGAGGAGCGTCCCGGCCCTCTCCACGAGGTCCCGCTGGTCGGCGACCAGGGAGCCCAACGCCGCACGGATCGACTCTGGACCGGGGAACGTGGTCAGACCGGCGTCGGCGAGGAACATCGGCAGCGTCGGCTCGATGAGGTCGAGCAGCTGCTGGAGGATGGCGGGCTGTGGCATGGTGGGCGTGCGAGCGACAGGAGTTGCGGTTTCCCGCTCCGGGCATCGGTCAGGAGGCGAACCCGCCGGCGAACCTCGCGCAGGCGTAGAGCCCGGCAAAAAATACGCCGAACACCACCACCGGCGCCACCAGTCCGGTCACCAGAGCGCCGGGGAACGAGACCAGCGGGAGCGGCTCGGCGACGCGGTCGGCCGGTGGCGGGCTGAAAATCATCAATGCCAGGACGCGCATGTAGTAGACGAGGCTGAACACCGTGTTGAGGCCGCCGACGGCGAGGAGGACGATCATCAGCGGCTTCTCGGCACCGAGCGTGATCGCCTGGGCAGCCGAGGCGAAGACGAGGAACTTGGCGGTGAACCCGGCCAGCGGAGGCAGGCCGATGAGGCTCACCAGCACGATCCCCATCGCCACCACGATGCCGGGACTCGACTGGATGAGCCCCGCGTAGGCGGCGATCTCCTCGCTCCGCAGGACGTTGCGGAGGAAGGCGACGATCGCGAACGCGGCAAGATTCATGAACAGGTAGACGCCGAGATAGAAGGCGACCGCCGCCACGGCGTCCCGCGCGACCCCCGCACCGGCGGCTCCCGCCATCCCGGCACCCCCCAAGGCAATCGCCGCGGCCACGCCGATCATCAGATAGCCGGCGTGGGCGATCGTCGAATAGGCGAGCATCCGCTTGATGTTCGTCTGGCCGTACGCGCCGAGATTCCCGAGCGTGCAGGTGAGCACCGCCAGCAGACCGATCACGTGGGCGGCGTACGACCGGGCGTCGGCGAGCCCGGCCAGCACCGTGGCATCACTCCCGCTCGGCGCGGTCAGCCCGCACCCCAAGCGGATGGCAAGGGCCACGGCGGCAGCCTTGCTGGCCACCGAGAGGAATGCGCCCACCTCGGCAGCCGCACCCTCGAACACGTCGGGGCACCAGAAATGGAACGGCACGGCCGACAGCTTGAACGCCAACCCGACGGCCAGCATCAGCCCGCCGAGCATCAGAGCCGTCGTCACCCCTCCCGGGCTCCCGGCGGCGAGCAGCGCCGACAGCTTCGTCGCCATCGTCGGCAGGTGAAGCGAGCCGAGGACACCGCCCAACAGGCTGATGCCGTAGAGCATGATCCCGGCCGCACCCGCGCCGTAGACGGCGTATTTGAGCGCCGCCTCCGACGCCGCCTTCCGCCCCTTGAGGAAGCCGGCGAGGGCATACGACGGCACGCTTGCCATCTCCACCGCCATGAACACCATCAGGAGGTGGTTGGCCGAGGCCATCAGGCACATCCCGAGCACGGCCCCGAGAAGGAGCACGTGGAAATCGGTTTCCTCCTCACGGCCAGGGATCCCCGACAGCTTCGTGAACGGGATGTAGAGGACGAGGAACCCGGTGAGGATCAGGCGAACGTAGGCGGTGAAGCCGTCGAACACGAGCAAACCGCCGAACAGCTCCTCGCGAAACGCCCCCGCCGACACCGGCTGCCACGGCGATCCGGGCAGGCTACGGAGATCGGCCCAGGCGTAGGCAGCGGCGAAGAGCACGCCGCCGAACGCCACCCACGACGAGTGGAGGAGCCGTGCCCCGGGAAGCATCCGGCACAGGAGCAGCAGCACGACCGTCACCGCGAGGCAGGCCTCGGGGCGGAACGCGGGTAGCGAGACGTTGAGCGTGTCGCTGACCAGATCCGTCAGCAGGACGCCGAGGTTCACGGTTGGGCTCCGGTGGAGGCGACGTCGGCGACCGGCCCGCCTGCCGACAGCGCGGGGCGGGCATCGTGAACCTGCCGCGTCCAGGTGGCGAGCGCCTCCACCTGCCGGTTCACGGTCGGGGTGACGGTGCGGAAGATCGCCTGCGGGGCGACACCGAACACGATCGCCAGCAGGACCAGCGGCACCGCGATCGCCAACTCACGCTGCGACAGCGGCTCGAGATGATCGCCGTGGGGCCCCTTGTACTCGGCGCCCAGGTACACCCGCTGGATCGCCCAGAGGATATAGGCGGCGGTGATGATCACCGTGAACGCCGAACAGACCGCCAGCGCCTGGCTGTACTTCCAGCTCGACAGCGTGACGAGGACCTCGCCGATGAACCCGCACAAGCCGGGGAGGCCGAGGCCGGCGAAGAAGATCGTCACCGCCAGGCCGGCGTAGACCGGCATCCGCGCGAAGATCCCGCCGAATTCCTCGAGGTTGCGGTGGTGCACACGGTCGTAGAGCACGCCGACCATGAAGAACATCCCCGCGGAACTGATGCCGTGGGCGAGCATCTGGAACATCGCGCCGTTGACCCCCTGGGCCCAGGCGTCCCAGGCGTATTGCGTACCGGCGACCGCGCTCCACACGCCGAGGCCGAGCATCACGTAACCCATGTGGCTGACGGAGCTGTAGGCCACCATCCGCTTGAAGTCCTTCTGGGCCAGGGCCGCGAACGCCCCGTAGACCATCGATACGACACCGAGGCCGCACACCAGCCAGGCAAGGCTCAGGCCGCCCCCCGGGCAGATCGGATAGCAGATCCGCAGGATCCCGTAGCCGCCGAGCTTGAGCAGGACGCCGGCCAGGATCATCGAGATCGGCGTCGGCGCCTCGACGTGGGCGTCGGGAAGCCAGGTGTGGACCGGCACGACCGGGACCTTGATCACGAACCCGATCAGGAGGAGAAGGAAAGCGAGCGTCTCGACGCTCCACCCCCAGACCCTCGCCGTGGCGAACGGGCTGTCGGGCGACTGCCCGATTTCCGCCAAGGCGAGGATGTTGAACGTGTGGATCGGGGCCGGCGCCGAGCGGATCTTCTCCACCGCCGCGATCCGCGCCGCCGGCTCGAGATCGGGGCTGACGACGTGCGCCGCGAGGAGCTTTTCCGGCGACAGCGTCCGAACGTCGCTGGTGAAGTACAGCATCAGGATCGCGATCAACATCAGCACGCTGCCGAGCAGCGTGTACAGGAAGAACTTGATCGCCGCGTACTCGCGCCGCGGGCCGCCCCAGATGCCGATGAGGAAATACATCGGCAGCAGCATCACTTCCCAGAACACGTAGAACAGGAAGAAGTCGAGGCCGAGGAACACGCCGAGCATGCCGGTCTCGAGGAGTAGAAACAGCACGAAATAGGCTTTGACATGCTTGGTGATCGGCCAGCTCGCGGCCGCCGCCAGCACCGACAGGAACGTCGTCAGGAGCACCAGCGGCATGCTGATCCCGTCGAGCCCGAGCAGGTACTCGATGTTGAAGGCCGGGATCCACGGCAGCTTGACCACCGACTGCATCCGGGCGAGCCCGCTCTCGAACTGCCCCGGCCCGCGGCCGCCGAACAGCCATGGCAGGCAGATCCAGGCGGAGAGCAGGAACACGACCGCCGTGGTCCCCAGGGCGATCCAGCGCACCGTCTCGTCACGGCCGCGGGGGATGATCGGCAGCGAGAGGAATGCCGCCACGAGGGCGGGGAGGAACAGCATCAGCGTCAGCGGCCAGAAGGCGGGCTGCACGGCGGCGGCGGCGTCGGGCATGGTCGATCCGTGGGAAGGAGCGGTGGGTGCGGTGTCGGGCGGCGGCGATCAGCCGGCCAGCGCCGTGCGGTAGAGGAAACTCACGAGGACGAACAGGGCGACGGTACCGAGGGCGATGAACAGGACGTACTGGCGGAGCCGACCGGTCTGCAATTTCTTCAGTTCCAATCCGGCGTTCCATGTGACGTCGGCAGTGGCATCGACGAGCCCGTCGACCACCCAGCGGTCGATCCAGGCGTCGATCCCGGCGATCCGCCGGGCGCACCAGGCGACGCCGTCGATGATCCGGTCGATGATGCCCCGATCGGCGCCGCTGGCGATTCCCGCCAGCGCCAGTGCGGGCTTGACGAACACCGCGTCGTAGAGCTCGTCGACGTACCAGCGGTTCGCGAGGAACGTGTACACCGGACGGAACAGCCCGGCGACCAGGCCAGGGGAGAGGATCTTCCACCAGTACATCGCCGCCGCGAGCAGCACGCCGGCCGTGGCGGTCGCGAACGCGGTCAGCGTCGCCGTGACATGGACGGCCCCGACATGGCTCTCGTGCTCGGCGGGGATCGTGAGCCCCGGAAACAGGTAGCCGCTCGATTCGGTGCCGCCGGTGCCGGCCGGCCGCGCCTGTTCGATCAGGTTCGCGATTCCGAACCCGCCGGGCAGCGTCCACCCGGCGACCACGGCAAGGACTGCCAGCACCAACAACGGCCTCACCATCACGTCGGGCGACTCGTGGGCGTGCTCGGCGACGTGGTGGTCGCGCGGGCTGCCGAGGAACGTCATGAACCAGAGGCGGAACATGTAGAACGCGGTCAGGAAGGCACCTCCGGCGACCGCCAGAAACAGCCACCCACGCCCGGGGTTGGCATTGGCGAACGACAGCGCCTGGGCGAGGATCGCGTCTTTCGAGTAGTAGCCGCTGGTGCCGATCACGAACGGGATCCCGGCACCGATGATCGCCAGGCAACCGACGAGCATCGTCCACGCCGTCGCCGGCATCGGGCGGAGCAGGCCGCCCATCTTCCGCATGTCGTTGGTGTGGCAGGCGTGGATCACCGACCCCGAGCAGAGGAACAACAGGCTCTTGAAGAAGGCGTGGGTGACCAGGTGGAACAGGCCCGCCGCCCAGCCGCCAACCCCCAGCGCGAGCATCATGTAGCCGAGCTGGCTGACGGTCGAATAGGCGAGCACGCGCTTGATGTCGTTGGCGACCAAGGCGATCGTCGCCGCGATGAACAGCGTGATCGCCCCGATGACGGCGATCACGAACAGCACGTCGGGGGTGAGCACCGGATAGAAACGGCCGACGAGGTACACGCCCGCCGCGACCATCGTCGCCGAATGCACCAGCGCCGACACCGGCGTCGGCCCCTCCATCGCGTCGGGGAGCCAGACGAAGAGCGGGAACTGGGCGCTCTTCCCCACGCACCCGCAGAAGATCCCCACCCCCGCCACGAACAGCAGCCATCGCCCCAGCCCGCGTGATCGCCAGCCCTCGACGTTGGCGGCGACGGCGGTGGCGGTGGCAGCGGGGTCGCCAGCGCCCGTCCGGACGATGGCGGCGACGTCGGCGGCCGCCTCGGCGGCGACCATGCCGTCGGGGACCGTGAGCGCGTGACCGCGGGCGGGCGGCCGCACGAGGCTGAACAACCCCTGGCGATTGACCGGCGTGCCGAGGTCGTCGGGCACGACCCGGTCGCCGAAGTGGAGCGTGCCCAGCGCCCCCCACAGGGCCATCAGGCCGATCAGCATGCCGAAGTCACCGACCCGGTTGACGATGAACGCCTTGTTGGCGGCGGTCGAAGCCGAGCGACGCTCGAAATAGAAGCCGATCAGGAACCACGAGCAGATGCCGACGAGCTCCCAGAAGATGAACACCATCGCCAGATTGCCGGCGATCACGATGCCGAGCATCGAAAAGCAGAACAACGACAGGGCCTGGAAGAACCGCGGAAACCGCCCCGGCCGGTGGAGGTGGTGGCCGTCGGCGAGCGTCACCTCGTGGTCGGTCACGCCGTGGAGCTCGTCGTGCATGTAGCCCGACGCGTAGACGTGGATGCAGGTCGCGATCAGCGTGACGACCACGAACATCAACACGGTGAGGGCGTCGATCCACCACCCGATCGACAGCGTGAGGCCCCCTGCCTCGTAGAGCGTGTACCAATCGCCGCTGTACGACGGCGGCAGCGGCGCACCGTGACCGCCGGCACCATGGCCGTCGTCGGCGTGCCCGTGGGCCGATTCGCCCCCCGCGGCCGCTCCCTGATGTCCGTCGCCGGCCCCGCCTGGGCCGGCGGCGCCGTCGTCACCGACGGCACCATGGTCCGCGCCGCCATGGGAAACCGCGACGACGGGGTGGTTGGAAACCCAGACGCCCGCCGCGAGCAGGGACAGCACCAGCGACGTGGCGATCGCCGCGGTCGCGAGCCGCGCCGCGTCGCGCCCGTGCGGCCCCATCCGCGGCCCGTAGAACAGGATCGCGACGAACGACACCAGGGGCGCCAGCCAAGCCAGGCCGAGGAGGAACGGCAGGGTCGACGAAGCGTCCATGGAATGTCGTGAGGCGGTGCGGCGGGATCGGAATCGCCCGGACGGCGGCAACCCGCCTTCCGGCGCGGCCTCACCCCTTGAGGTCTTCGCCACGGTCGACGTCGACGGTGGCATGGTTGTTGTAGAAATTCAGCGTGATGGCGAGGGCGACCGCGGCCTCGGCCGCCGCCAGCAGGATCACGAACAGGGCCGTCACCTGCCCATCGAGCCCGAGCCCGCCGCTCGGATCGCCGAGTCCGCGGAGGTAAGGAGACGCGAGGGCGACGAAGTTGATGTTGGCACCGTTGAGCACCAACTCGATCCCCATCAGCACGCCCAGGGCGTTGCGCTTCACCGCCATGCAGACGACGCCGGCGACGAACATCACCGCCCCGACCGCCATGTAGTGGGCGACGCTCACCGGTTCGCTGATCGGCCAGACGGCCAGCAGCGCGGGGCCGGCGGTGGCGTGAAACGACTCCCCCATCAGCGCGCCCCTCCGTCGTTGACAGTCGATGCGACCAGAGCGGACCTGCTCCCGCCGGGAGCAGCGCGTGCCACGGCCGCTCCCGGCGGCGCCACGGACACCGACTCCACCGGATCAGCCGACGCCACCGCGTCGAGCGACCGCGGGGTGCGCCGGCGCTTGGCGCGGGCGAGGTAAGCCGCGCCGACGAGCACGACCAGCAGGTGGACGGAAACGATCTCGAAGGGAAGCAGATACCCTGCCCGCCCGTGGCCCGGGCCGCCATCGACGCGGACCCCGAGCAACGCCATACCGAGCGGCGTGGCCGACGGCTCCGCGACCGTTCCTGTCGCGGGCAGGCTCCAGGCCTCGACACCGACCACGGCCCACACGAGCAGCGCCAACAGCCCCAGGCCGGCGATGCCGCCGAGAAGCCGATCGCGCGCCGGCGTCGCCAACGACACGAACGGCGACCGGGCCGTGAGCATCACGCCGAACACGAGCAGAACGAGCGTGCCGCCGACGTAGATCATCAGCTGCATCGCTCCGACGAACTCCGCTCCGGCGAGGAAAAACAACCCCGCCGTCGCCGCCAGCGAGAAGACCAGATGGAGGGCCATCCGCACCACGTTGGTGGAGGCGACGACCGCGACGGCGAAACCACAGGCGAGCAGCGCGAACAGGAGAAAGAACAGCGTGTGCCAATTGATGGCGGCCAGTGGCACGAGGGCAGCCAGGGGGAGCAGCGACATCACCGTGTCCCTCCCACCGCGATCGCTTCGCCGGATGGCACGGCCGCGGGAGCCGAAACACGACCTGCGGCGCGACCGCCGATCCCCGTGTCTCCGAGCCAGCCCTCACGGACCTCGCCCGCCGGCCGCCGGCTCACGGCAGCGGACCGGACCGCGCCGATGCCGCCGGGAAAGGCGAGCGTCCACAGCATCGCGCCGGCGAACATCGCCGCCGCGATCGGTGTGCAGTACTTCAGGCAGGTGGTCATCACCTGATCGATCCGCAGGCGCGGGAGTGTCCAGCGGACCCACATCATCACCAGCACGCCGAGCGTGGCCTTGCCGAGCAGGTTTGCGATGCCGATCAACCGCGCCAGGTAATGGGCAGTCTCCCCCGAGCCGTCGCTGAGCCCGACGAGCGTCGCCACCGGAACCGGCCCGTTCCAGCCGCCGAGAAACAGGATCGCCGCCAGGGCGCTGACCAGGAACATCGAGCCGTACTCCGCCATGAAGAAGAAGCTCCAGCGGAGCCCGGAGTATTCGGTGTGGAAGCCGGCGACCAGCTCGCTCTCTGCCTCGGCCAGATCGAACGGCGCCCGGTTCACGCTGGCGACGGCGCAGGTGAAATAAACCCAGAACACGACGAACGTGAACGGGTCGTGGAACAGGTACCAATTGGTGAGCCAGCCGGCCTGTTTTTCCCCGATCGTCACCAGGTCCATGCTGCCGGCGAGCATCACCGGGACGACGACGCACATCCCGAGGGGAACTTCGTAGCTGACGACCTGCGCCGCCTCGCGCATCGCGCCGAACAGCGACCACTTCGACGCCGAGGCGTAGCCGGCGAGGATCACGCCGAACACCTCGAGCCCGAGGACCGCGATCACGAAAAACACGCCGACGTTGAGCCGCTGGGCGACGACATCGAACGCGAACGGCAGCGCGAGAAACGCACAGAAAGAAGCGCAGAAGCTGACGTACGGGGCGATGCGGAACAGCACTCCGTCGGCCCCTTCCGGCATCAGGTCTTCCTTGGCGAGGAGCTTGATGCCATCGGCGAGCGACTGCAGCCACCCGAACCGGCCGCCCGTGCGGGTCGGACCGAGCCGGTCCTGGATCCGGGCGGCGATCTTGCGCTCGGCCCAGATGAACACCAGCGCCCCGCCGGCGATGATGTTGAGGATCAGGACAGCCGAGACCAGCGCCGTGATCGACCAGGCGAGCCAGCCGGGCAGACCGAGATTGAGAAGGAAGGCTGCCATCGACCGTCACCCGCACCGCGTGGGGCCAGGGGCCGCCGGTCCGCCGGTGGGCAATTCCCCGGCGAAAACCGGACTTCGTGAAAAATCGCACGAAGTGTGCATGAAGTTCACGGTCTCCACAAGTGGCCGAGAATTCATGCCGGATACGCCCGGGCCGGCGCCGCCCGGGCGTCTCGGCCCATCGCGCTCGACGTCAACCCGCAGGCTCCCCCTCGCAACACGTTTCGCAGATCCGATGGCACGCGCCACAGACGAATTTGGACCGAATCTCGATCAATCCCCCGCCGCACGCCGGACATGCGCCCCATGGAGAAGGAAACCGCAAGTCTTCGGCAGCGCCGCGGTTCGGCTCGGGGCATCGCTCCGCGGCCCCCTGCTCGGGTTCGTTCATCGGTCACCCTTGGCCCCGTCAGCGGTCGATTTCCCCCATCACGATGTCGAGACTTCCGACGATCGCCGGCACGTCGGCGATCAGGCAGCCGCGGCACAGTTCGGCGAGCACGGACAAGTTCGAGAACGAACTCGATCGCGCCCTGGCTCGCCACGGGATCGCACTGCCGTCGCCGATGAGGTAGAAGCCCATCTGACCCTTGGGGCACTCGGTTTCGAGGTAGGCATCGCCCACCGGGAGTTTTTCAGTCAGCTTGGCCGGCTCGCCGATCGTTCCCGGGCACGACGCGTAGCGGTCGATCGCCTGCCTGACCAAGTCCATCGACTGGACGACCTCGATCATCCGCACGAAGAACCGGTGCCAGCAGTCGCCGAGCACCGCATCCGCGGGGACGGGGGGATAGGTGTGGTCACGCGGGTACCGTCCCCCCTTTTGCACGGCCACCTCGAAGGCATAGCCGTCGTACATCGACGTGTAGATGCTCTCGCCGTCGCGGCGCAGGTCCTGGTCGACGCCGCTGCCCCGCAGCACCGGCCCCGAACAGCCGTAGTCGATCGCCAACTCGCGCGACAGCACGCCGATCCCGGCGGTGCGTTTCACGAAGATCGCGTTGGTCGTGAGCAGCGAGTGGTACTCGGCGATCACCGGTGCGAATTGGTCGAGGAACGCCTCGCAGCGCCGCAGCCAACCGGCCGGAAGATCAGCCGTCAGCCCGCCGACGGTGATGTAGCTGTAGGTCAGCCGCGCGCCGCAGGCCTCCTCGAACAGGTCGAGGATCTTCTCCCGCTCCCGGAAGGCGTACAGAAACGGGCTGAACGTCCCGAGATCGAGGCCGTAGGCACCCATCCCGACAAGGTGGCTGGAGATCCGGCCCAATTCCGCGATCAACACCCGCAGATGCCGGGCTTTCTCGGTGACCTCGAGACGCATCAGCTTCTCGACGGCCAGCGCCCAGCCGAGATTCATGTTCATCGCCGCCAGATAGTCCATCCGGTCGGTGTACGGAATCCACTGGCGGGGCGTGAGGTTCTCGCCGATCTTCTCGGCGCAGCGGTGGAGATAGCCGATGTGGGGTTCGATCTCGGAGACGATCTCGCCATCCGTGCGGAGCACGAGCCGCAGCACACCGTGGGTACTGGGATGCTGCGGCCCCATGTTGACGAGCATCTCGTCGGTGCGGACGTCGAACTCGATGATCCGCGGATCGTCATCCACCGAAAGCGACATCGTCGGGATCCTGCTGGCGGGAAAGGGTCGGGGGTGGGACGCGGTCACTTGCCGCGGATGCCGTGGTATTCCAGCGGCATGACATAGTCGCGCCGCAACGGGTGGCCTTCCCAATCCTCGGGGCAGAGGATCCTCCGCAGGTCGGGATGCCCGGTGAACATCACGCCCGAGAGGTCGAAGACCTCGCGCTCGTGCCAATCGGCGGTCCGCCAGATGCCGGCGACGCTCGGCAGCTCGGGAAGACGCCCCGACGCGTCACCCGCCCAGCGCGGCAGTTTCACCTTGACGACGAGGCTGACGCGGGCGTCGGTGCTCCAGAGGTGATAGACGACCTCGAGGTGCGGCTGCCACGAGACCTTCGCCGCCTTCTTCGGATCGGGCTCGAACCAATCGACTGCCGTGATGCACTCAAGCGAGTCGAAACGCACGTGGCGGTTGGTTTTCAGCCAGCGGCACAACTCGGTCAGGCGCTCCGGTGGGCACTCGACCCAGGGGTCAAGTGCCTCGAGGTTGCGCCCGCTCACGACTCCCGGCAGGGCTTCGTCGAGAAGGTCGAGGAACCCTGGCCCTCGGGGGGCCGCCGTGCCACGCTCGCTCATCGCCACCTCGCCACTGCGCCTCGTCGACACACGCCGGGACCCCGTCCGCGGTCAGCTACCGCGCGGGAGATCGTTCCGCGGCAACCGCCCGCACCCAATCGAGATCGCCGCGGTACCAGACGTAGGCGAACCCGGTGAGCAACACCGCGAAGAACACCATCATGTCGCAGACTGCGGCAAGCGCGAGCGTCCTCCCCGCCGTCGCGGTCGACCATTCCGCCGCCGCCTGCGCGGGCGTCGTGCCGTCGCGACGGGCCAGTGCCGCGCGGACCGCGTCTTCCTCAGCCGGCGTCCGATCGGCCGACAGCCGCGGCACTTCGTCGCCTGGCAAACCCAATTCGCGGAGGAGGCCCGAGGTGGCCGCGGTCGGCAGGCCGTCGGCGGTCGCCGTCACGAGCGTCGGATCGGCGAGTTGAGTCGCCTTCCCGAACACGGTCGCCCACGGAAAGAACAACGCGACCTCGACGTCGAAAATGATGAACAGCAGGGCGACGACGTAGAACCGCAGGTCGAATTGGACGAAGCTCGAGCCGATCGTCGGCTCGCCACACTCGTAGACCTCCAGTTTCTCCTCGTTCGGTTCCCGGGGCCGGACGAGCCACCCGACCAGCAGGTTGACGCACAGGAACGCCCCGCCGATCGCGACGAACAGGGCGACGAACCCGGCGATCAGCACGGGATGCATGTTCACCTCAACTCCCTGCCCGCTCTGCACGCGATTTCCGTGGAGACACCGAGGCCGGCGGCCGGCTCGAACGCTTGAACCGACGGGGTCACTGGTTCGGCCCGCCGTGGACGGGTTCGACGATCACCTTCGACGCGGCGACCGCCGTCGGATTGAGCGTCGACCGTCCCCAGGCGACGTCGACGGGAAGCCTGGCGAAGTCGACGATCGTTCCATCCCGACTGTAGCAACTCAGATCGAGCGTCGAGCCCATGAAAATGCAGTCCACTGGGCATGGCTCGACGCACAGCGCGCAGAACATGCACTTCGAGTAATCGATGGTGAAGCCGCTGACGCGGAAACCCTTCCCGTCGGTGACCCGCTCCTTGCCGATGTAGATGCAGTCCACCGGACAGGCTTTCGCACACTGATCGCAGGCGATGCAGGTGGTCAGGTCGTAGCGGTGAAACCCGCGGTAGCGGGCGGCGACCGGCGCGGGGAGTTCCGGATACTCGAACTGCTCCGTGAAGGTCCGCCGCGCCGGGTCATAGGTGCTGCCGAAGACGCGGAACGTGACCAGCATGCCCTCGACGACGGTCCAGATCGCTTGGAACAGATTGCGGAACCATTCTTTCATCGCACACCCTTCGCCACGAACTGTCGGTCGTCGCCGGTCTCGGCCCGTGTCCACCTCGGGGAACGGGACCCGCTGGCCCCCGCGGTCTTTCCGCCAACAGACACCCGACGGGGGACTCTTCCCAACCGGAAGCAGCCGTCGGGACGGAGCGGGGCGGGGTCGCGGCAAGTTGCGGCGAAGTATAGATTCATCGACTCGGTCAGCAAGGCGCCGACCGTGCCGCCGCGGCCCCGCTGCCCCACCTCTCCCGCCAGACGAGCCGTCTGGGGAGACGGCGATCCTGATCGTGCCGATCTGGACGGGTGAGCAACCGAGTCCCCGTCGCCGCGTCGGTGGCCGTTGCCGGTCCTCGACGTCTGGCCGGCTAGTTCCTGTTCAGACGGTCCGTGGATTCACAGCCGACGGGCTGCTTCGAGCCGCCGACACGGCACCGCGACCGCCGTCCACCACGGCGCTCGCCGGGAAACCGCAAACCGATTCAAACACGGCTTCATTCATGATCGCGACACCATCCCGCGTTTCCCACCACCAGGGCTCATTTGCCGAACATCGGACCGAAACCGGCGATTGTGGTCCAGGAATTGCTTGACGGCCGCCTGAGATCCTCTACATTCAGGGTGGCTCATGCTGCGTCTTTCCACCTCCGAGCAGGGGGTGAACTGACCGCCTGACAAGTGCCTCGTGTTTGGCGGCTCGAGGTGTTCGGTCGTCACCGCTTCCCCCCGCGTGGTTCGCGGGGAAGGTGTCCCATGCTCGTCCTGTCGAGAAAAAAAGACGAGTGCATCGTCATCAACAACGACATCACGATCGTCGTTGTTGAGATTCGTGGAGACAAGGTGCGTCTGGGCATCGAGGCGCCAAAGGAGGTGCCGGTCCACAGACGCGAGGTCTTCGAAGCCATTGCGCGTGGGACCGACGCCACGGTCACCGAAGAGGTCCAGGCGGAAGCCGTCCCGGCGGCTGAAGACGCCCTGCGTGGTCCGGCTCCTGATGGCCAGGCGGTTCAGGCGACGGTGCCACCGGTGGGAGAACGTGCGATCGCCGAGAGCCGTTCGGTGCATACCGACGCCGTCCGCTGAGCCGCACTGAAGACTGGCCTTCACGCGGCTGGGCTCATCTCGGGAGTCTCCGGTCGCCTCGCTTGCCGGAACTGCTTCCTGCGGCGACAATCAGATCGGTTTGTGAAGTCGATCGACTGCTTTCGGCCCCGTCGTCTAGAGGCCTAGGACACGGGCCTTTCAAGCCTGCAACACGGGTTCGAATCCCGTCGGGGTCAGTGCCGAACGCGTTGTGACCGATCCGGAGTCGGAGCCGCCAGGAGGACCAGCACGATGCCGACCGATCCCCGTGGCGACCGGTCAGGAGCGGCCGGTGGTCTGGGCGATGGCGGGCTCTACGACGCGGTGCTGCTGGTCTCGTTCGGGGGCCCGGACGGGCCCGACGACGTGATGCCGTTCCTCGAGAACGTGGTCCGCGGTCGCCCCGTGCCACGCGAGCGACTTCTCGAGGTCGCCGAGCACTACCACCACTTCGGCGGCCGCAGCCTGATCAACGAGCAGAATCAGGCGCTGCTCTCGGCCCTCCGCGCCGAACTGGCGAGCCGCGGGCCTCAGCTCCCCGTCTACTGGGGAAACCGCAACTGGCACCCGCTGCTTCCCGACACCCTGAAGCAGATGACCACCGACGGTGTCACACGCGCCGTGGCGCTCGTGACGAGTGCGTTCAGCTGCTACTCGGGCTGTCGGCAGTACCGGGAAAACGTCGCCGCCGCCTGTGCGACCGTCGGTGGCGACGCACCGACGGTCGACAAAATCCGCGTGTTCTTCAACCACCCCGGGTTCGTCGACACGATGGCGGACAACCTCCGCCGGGCGTTGGCCGATCTGGGTGGTCGCGGTGAGCCCGTCACGGTCTTGTTCACGGCGCACAGCATCCCGATGTCGATGGCCGACACCAGCCGATACGTTCCCCAACTCGAGGAGTCGTCGCGGCTGGTCGCCGAGGCGGCCGGTGTCTCCGACTGGCGGCTCGTCTTCCAAAGCCGGAGCGGCCCGCCCTCCCAGCCCTGGCTCGAGCCAGACGTGTGCGACGCGATCCGCGGGCTGGCCGGGGGTGGCGTGTCCCGCGTCGCGATCGTCCCGATCGGCTTCATTTCGGACCACATGGAGGTGCTGTACGACCTCGACACGGAGGCAGCCGACCTGTGCCGTGAACTGGGCGTGCAGATGGTTCGGGTGCCCACGGCCGGCACCGCACCGCGCTTCGTGTCGATGCTCCGTGACCTGATCGCCGAACGGCACTGGCAACTTCCCGACCGTCCGGCCGTCGGAAGGCTTTCGGCCAGTCACGACGTCTGCCCTGCCGACTGCTGCCCCGCTCCCGCAGCCCGTCCGCCGGCGAACCCGACGGGAAGTGGAGAGCGCCCCGCGCGAGGTCCGGGACGATGACCGGGACTCCGTCCGTGACGCCATCGCCCCGCACACCGCGCGAACGCGTTGCGCTCGTCCATGGTTTTCTCGCCAACACGCTGATGCTGGCGCTTCTCGCCCGTCGTCTCCGACACCATGGCTACCAGACGCGGGTATGGGGCTACGGCAACATGTGCTGCTCGATCCTGCGGCACGCTGAACGGTTCGCCACCGAACTGCGGCGAATGGATGCCGACCCCGCCTGCGGCCGTCTGCATCTGGTCACGCACAGCATGGGCTGCATCATCGCCAGGGCTGCTCTGGGGATGTTTCGCCCCTCCAAGCTCGGCCGCTTCGTGATGCTCGCCCCGCCGAATCGCGGCTCCCGCGTGGCCACTGCCGCCGAACGCGTCTTCGGCGGCATCTTCCGTCCGGTCAGGGAACTGACCACCATCCCCACCAGCCTGGTCAATACGCTGCCGATACCACCGGGGCTCGAGATCGGCGTCGTCGCCGCGGCGCACGACCTGCTCGTGACACCGGAGAGCACCCGTCCCGACGTGCATCACGACCACGTGACGTTACCCTGCATGCATTCGAGCCTGCTGTTCCGCCGTGATGCCGCAGAGCTCGTTGCCGGGTTCCTCGCGACCGGGTCTTTTCTGCTGCCCGCCACGGCCATTCCCGAACGGGCGGGTGACGTCGACCGATCACGGCTGCCTGCGCTGGCTTCGTGGTCGCCGCCACCCGGCGTGGGTGAGTCGTCGTGAACCGGACAGCGCGACGCCTCGGCAACTCCACGGTCCACGTCGGGCCGCTCGGCCTGGGCTGCTGGCCCCTGGCCGGCATGACGCGCGGTGGCATCACCGCCGCCGACGCCCGGGCCACGGTGGCGGCAGCGATCGCGGCGGGAATCACGCACCTCGACACCGCCTACTGCTACGGCGAAGCCGGCGAAAGCGAGGCCGCGATCGCGGCCGCGCTGTCCACCCATCGGCGTGCCGACGTGGTGCTCGCAGGCAAGTGCGGGATCCATTGGGAGCCGGGGCGGAAACAGGTGGTCGATGGCCGGCCCGAGCGCTTGCGGCGCGAAGTCGACGAGAGCCTGCGACGGCTCGGGACCGATCATGTGGACCTGCTTTACCTTCACGCCCCCGATCCACGGATCCCGATCGAAGAGTCTGCCGGAACCCTGGCATCGCTGCGGGCGGAGGGCAAGACGTTGGCGGTCGGAGCGTCGAACATTTCGGTCGACCTCCTCGATCGCTTCGTCGCCGTCTGCCCGCTGGACGCCTGCCAGATGCACTACAACATCCTCCAACGCGAGATCGAGGCGGACGTCCTCCCCTGGTGCCGGGCCCGCGGGGTGTCGGTGGTCGCCTACTGGCCGCTGATGAAAGGCCTGCTGACCGACACGATGGCGCGGGATCGTGTTTTTCCCACCACCGACAGCCGCCACAAATACCCGATGTTCCAGGGGGACGAGTTCCAGCGGAATCTCGATTTCGTCGATGCGCTGCGCCCGATCGCTCACCGACTGGGGCGACGCGTGCCGGACATCGTTCTGGCTTGGACCGCGGAACAGGACGGGATCATAAGTGTCCTGGTCGGTGCGACGAATCCCGACCAGGTTCGGGAAAACGCCGGCAGCCTGACGTGCGAGCTCGACGACGAAGCCCGTCAGGCGATCGCGCGGGCCGTGGCTGCACGCGGCGCGGTGGCCTCCCGGAAGCCCGTGTGACCGGGCGGCGGAGCTCCGCGCGAGCGGCCCGCGCGACTCGCCGGGAATTGCCCCCTGGCGACTCGAGCCATCAACGCCGCGCGTAGGCGTCGGAACGCAGGGCCTCGACCGCGGTGAACGATTGCCTCGTCTCGAGGCAGGTGCGGCGGAAAGCCTCCGGGCGGCTCACGCCGGCCAGCCGCAGCACACCCACCGCTCCCCGACGAAAGACGAGGTCACCGGCCGCAAACCACTCCTGGCCGGGTTCCACCTGGACATCGATCGCATCGAATCCGCCGAGATCGACAAACTGCCGAACCGTCGGATTGACACCCTCCTCCACCAACACGCGGCGATTCGTCAATCGATAGCGGGTGAAACGCCACGGCAACCGCATCGACAGGTAGAGCATGAGTCCCAGGGGGATCGTGGCAAGCAGGGCCACTCTTCCGAGAGTCAACGCCCCGAATCCCCCACGCAATCCATACAGCCGACCGAGCATCCTCCCCACGCCAGTCGAGGCAACCGACGGCCAAACGGTCATGACGGTGGTTTCGGTGACCTCGGGAGGCGAGACCCCGGCGATCGGATGCACTGTTCGCGACATACGCCCACACCCCGCAACGGGAGAACTCACGGACCACCGACGACTTCGCTTCCATCGAGGAGGACGACGCCCACACCACCAGTGCTTCGCGCGTCGATCGCGGAAACACAAGCTCAGGAAACCGCGTCGCCGCTGCTCCGATCGGTTTAGCGAATCGTACACCGCCGAGGGGTGCTGCACAGCCACCCGACCCGAGATCGACTGTGCCGTGCACCGGTGTCGATGTCCCCGGCAAGTCGACCGACAAACGAGCTCCGTAAAAAGAAAAAACCCGTTGTGGCTCGGCCGAGCCACAACGGGTTTCGTTCGTTCACGACCGCAACCACGAGGGATGCGTTCGGGCAGTTTTGCTCTCCTTCACCACGGCGGAATCCGCCGGACTCAGGATTGCATGATCTCTTTCGGTGGCACGAACCCAGCCCCTCCCCGAAGGTCGAGGCCAGTACGATCGTCTCCACAATTCTTTGAAACCGTCGCCACCTTCGGGTCACCAAACCGGAAAAACCGGCAGGCTATCCGAAGCCGACGACAGCCACCCCAGGAGTGCCCGAAGGCACCGCGAGGTGTTTCCTTTAGAAAGGAGGTGATCCAGCCGCAGGTTCCCCTACGGCTACCTTGTTACGACTTAGTCCCAATTGCAGAGTTCATCTTAGGCGCCTGGCTCCTTGCGGTTACCTCAGCGACTTCGGATGCCCCCCACTTTCGTGGCTTGACGGGCGGTGTGTACAAGGCTCAGGAACACATTCACCGCGGTATGCTGACCCGCGATTACTAGCGATTCCAGCTTCATGCAGGCGAGTTGCAGCCTGCAATCCGAACTAGGGGCCGTTTTTTGGGATTTGCTCGACCTCGCGGCTTTGCATCCCTTTGTGCGACCCATTGTAGGACGTGTGCAGCCCTAGTCATAAGGGCCATGAGGACTTGACGTCATCCCCACCTTCCTCCGGTTTAACACCGGCGGTCTCTCTAGAGTCCCCGACTTTACTCGCTGGCAACTAGAGACAAGGGTTTCGCTCGTTAAGCGACTTAACGCGACATCTCACGACACGAGCTGACGACAGCCATGCAGCACCTGTGCACGTTGTACCCGAAGGCCTGGCTCGGCTTTCACCGAGTTAATCCGTGCATGTCAAGACTAGGATAAGGTTCTTCGCGTAGCCTCGAATTAAGCCACATCCTCCACCGCTTGTGTGAGCCCCCGTCAATTTCTTTGAGTTTCAGCCTTGCGACCATACTCCCCAGGCGGAGCACTTAACACTTTCGCTACGACTGAAAGGCTATGGAGGACCCTTCAATCAAGTGCTCATCGTTTACAGCCAAGACTACCGGGGTATCTAATCCCGTTTGCTACCTTGGCTTTCGTGCCTCAGCGTCAGAAAAGACCCAGTGAGCCGCTTTCGCCACCGGTGTTCCTCAAGATATCAACGCATTTCACCGCTCCACCTTGAGTTCCGCTCACCTCTGTCTCCCTCGAGCACGGTAGTTTTGAGTGCAATTCCTCAGTTGAGCTGAGGGCTTTCACACCCAACTTTCCGCGCAGCCTACGCACCCTTTAAGCCCAGTAATTCCGAGTAACGTTTGTACGGTTCGTCTTACCGCGGCTGCTGGCACGAACTTAGCCCGTACTTCCTCCTAGAATAGGTCAAACAGAAGGGAGAACCCTCCTGCATTTCCTCCCCTACGACAGCGGTTTACAACCCGAAGGCCGTCATCCCGCACGCGGCGTCGCTCGGTCAGGCTTGCGCCCATTGCCGAATATCCTCGACTGCAGCCACCCGTAGGTGTCTGGGCAGTGTCTCAGTCCCAATGACGCGGGTCGTGCTCTCACACCCGCTACCCATCGTTGCCTTGGTGAGCCGTTACCCCACCAACAAGCTAATAGGATGCAGGCCCCTCCCAAGGTGGAATCACACCTTTGGTCCGGAGACATTATTCGGTATTACCTGCAGTTTCCCGCAGCTATCCCGAACCCTGGGGTAGGTACCTACACATTACTGTCCCTTTCGCCGCTTTCCCCGTATCGCTACGGTTCTCGCTCGACTTGCATGCCTAATCCACGCCGCCAACGTTCACTCTGAGCCAGAATCAAACCCTTCAATTTGTTGGATCATGACCGCACAACTCGCCGGGAAACCCGGTGGGATGCGCGGAAAAGCCTGAGCCCCCGAGGGGGCATTGAAAGGCTCATCTGTCTTCGATCTTGCCGATCCAGAATGTGGCGAACCAAATGGCTCGCCGCGCTCGGATCAGCGCCGGTCACGATCGCGTGCCGGCCGAAACCGAAAGAGATCAAACTGCCGAATTGTCAATGAACGACCGGCGACAGGTCCCGAGGGATCGTCGTCCGGGTGATCCGAGGGTAGCAGGGATTCGGTTCGAGTCAACGGGCGATTTTCCCAATTCCCGCCAAACCGTCACCTTTCACGTTGTTTTCCCAGTCAATTCCCGGAAGAACGGCTCGATCGCGCATGTTTGCCAAGGCGGAACGATCCCTCACGGAGGGCCCGTGGCGGCGCTCGATGGTGATCGATGTCGGCTACGAAGACGTTTCTCCAGTGGACCGCGGAGCGAGAATCGCGTCTGTCCAAGCCTCGGCGTCGGTCGGCATCCGTCCGTGAAAACAGAGCATTTCCCGGGAGATTCAGCGCTCTGCTTCCAGGCTGACGGGAATCTCGAGGCGGCGGCCTTCGCGCTCGACCGCGATCAGCACGGACTCCCCCATCTTGTGGGTCTCGATGGCGGCGAGAAAATCGTCGGCAGTCTGCACCGCAGCACCGTCCACGGCGACGATGAGATCGGCGCCCTGGCGGTCGACCCGCTCGAACTCGGCCACGAAAGGGCCTTGGCGGCGCCGCTCCCGGATCACCTTGAAGCCCCGCAAACCCGCCCGTTCGGCCGGCCCGTCGGGAGTCAGGGCGGCGACCAGCAGCCCGCGATCGGTTTGGTAGACCCGGGCGATCCCCGCCTCCGGTCGGACCACCTTTCCATGCTCGATGAGCTGGGGAACCACCCGGGCCAGCGTCCCGACCGGAATTGCGAAACCGACGCCGGAATGCTGCCCCGTGCGGCTGGCGATCGCCGTGTTCATCCCGATCAGTCGGCTCGAGCTGTCGACCAAGGGGCCACCCGAGTTGCCCGGATTGATCGCGGCGTCTGTCTGGATGATCGACTTGATCGTCCGGCCGCTTCGGGTCGGGAGGGAGCGGTTGAGGCTCGAAATGATCCCCGTGGTCAGCGTCCGCTCCAGGCCGAACGGATTGCCGATCGCGAACACGCGCTGCCCGACGAGCAGGTCGGCGGAGCTGCCGAACACGACCGGCACGAGGGCTTCCGGAGGGGCGTCGATCTTCAGCACGGCGACGTCCGTCGCCGGGTCATGCCCCACGAGCGTCGCCTGATGGTCGCGGCCATCGACCAGAGTGACGCGGATTTCCCGGGCATTCTCGACGACGTGGAAATTGGTGAGCACGTGCCCGCGGGTGTCGAGCACGACCCCGGAACCGGCCCCTTCGGACGGCAGATCGAGGAAAAACAGGCCGCCCTGGGCCGTCGAGCGGGTGGTGATGTTGATGACGCTGCGGTTGACGGCTTCGTAGACCGCGATGTTGGTTCGCTCGTCCGGCGTCAGGACCCGAGGTGGCGCGCCGCCGCCCGGCGGCATCCCCTGGGCCGCGAGCCTCTTCGCCGGCGTTCCGGCCAACGCTGCCGCGACCAGCGTCATGACGGCCATTCCGACGATGCCGCGCCGCATTCCCCCTCTCGTGCCGCAGTGCGTCGTGACGATCATGCCCATTGCGTCCTCGTCGCGGTCGCCGGTCGGGCCGTGACGGCATCGGCGCGCCCCGGTCTCCGCCTGGCAGGGGCTCAGCACAGCCGTTCCCGAAGTCCGCAGTATTGCCGGCTCCGCCGGGAGGGCCAACAGCTTTTCCGCACTGCTCCAGCGGCGAAAACTCCCTGAACCCCGCAAAACTCGGCCATAACGACGTTGGCTTGAACAGACCGACGAAATATGCTTAAGGCCGTTCCCGCTTCCGTAGCCATATCGATTTCGCCGCCCGGAGGGACCATGGCGTACCTTCACCCGATCGGACCGATGCCGCACGACGCGGCCCCTGCCGGCACCGTTCGCACGCGACGTGACGGCGCCCGCCGCCGCACGGTCGTCGGGGCCGCGATCGCGCTAGTCGGCCTCGGCGCCGCCACGGCAGTGCGGGCGGCCGACGCGCCGGCGACCGTGACGTTCGTGGAGCGCTTCCAGCGTGACGAACTGTCGCCCCAGGTGACGGCGGTGGGAATCCGTGGCCCGGCAACGCCGCGGGAGGCCGAAGCGACGCAGATCGTCGTCCTGGTCGACACGTCGGCCAGCCAGTCGGGACCGCACCGCCGGCGGGCGTTGGAGGCCGTCGAGGCGTTCCTCGGAAAGTGCCGCCCCGCCGACCGCGTGTTCCTCGCCGCCGTCGATCTGTCGTGCACGCCACTGTCGAAGCGGTTCGATGGCCCCACCGGAGGCGACATCAAAGGCGCCCTGGCGGCTCTCGGCAATCGCACGCCGCTCGGTTCGACGGACCTCGTCACCGGCATCGACGAGGCAGCGCAGTTGTTCGCCCCGGGCTCGGCACAGCGGACGATGGTGTATGTCGGCGATGGCCCGGGGCTGACGGGCCTGGAGGCCGCCGAGTACCGGCGGATGCTCGACGGGCTGCGCGGCCGTCGGATCTCGTTCTCCGCCCTCGGCATCGGGGCCGACGTCAACTGGACCTGCCTGGCAGCGATCGCCAATGCGACCGGCGGGATGCTCCTCGTGCCCGAGGGCGCCACGTCGCCGGCCGATGCCGGGGCGCGGATGGCGGGGCTGGCAGCCGCTCCGGTGACCTGGCCGGAGGACACGCTCCTGTCCACCAACGCGGCGGATGCCCGCGTGAAACTCCTCCCCGGCGACGCTCCCCCACTCCGCGGAGACCGGGATTCGGTGCTGATCGCCGTCGGCCCGCTCACCGACGCGCGGCTCGAATTCGCCGTCGAGGTTCCCTCCGGCAAGGGGCTGGTGCAGAAGCAGGTGACGCTTGCGCTCCCCGACGCCGAGTCGCGTTCCGACAATGCCTTTCTGGAGGAACTCGCCCGCAATGCCTTCGACTCCGCCGGCATTTTCCTTCCCACGCTCGGCCGTGAAGGTCTCGATGTGGCCCGCGGCGTGATCCGCGGCGAGGCGGCGACGCTGGCGACGATGTCGCGCCAGGCGGAGAGTTCCGGTGCCCACGGATCGGCGCTGCGCCTGGCTTTCGCCGCGCTGCGACGCGATCCCGACAACGCCGAAGCCGCCGTCGTTTTCACCGCCGCGCAGAAGAGCATCGCCGACGGGATGCGCCTCGCACAGGCCGGGCAGCCTCCGGCGGGCGACGACCCGTTCGCGCCGGTCGATCCTCCGGCACCCGCGGAGCGGGCCGGTGACGCTCCCCCCCGCCCCGCCGCCGACCCGCTGCGCATCGAGGAGCCGCGGCAGCCGCTCGGCCGGGACACGGTCGAACTCGAACCGGAGGATCGCCCGGTCGCCGAACCGCTCCCCCCGGCGGGGATCACGGCCGAGCCGGCCGAGCCCTGGATCGAGGATGCCGATCCGGGGGTCGAGGCGCTCCGGCGCCCCACCGCGGCGGCCGGCGAGGACCTCGCCGCCATCACCCGGATGCGGAAGGTTCGCGCCCAACGCCTCGAACAGGAGACAGCCGTCCGGCTGCGCACCGCGCGCCAGACCTGCGCGATCGATCCCGATCGTGCCCGACTCGATCTCAAGGAACTGCAGCGCGTCGTGCTGTCGTCGGACGATCTCGATCCGGCGGTCCGTGACCGGCTCAACCGCCAGATCGAGATCGGGATCCGCGATGCGATCGTCCGCGCCCGGTCGAAGGCCGAGCACGACCTGGCCGCCGATCGCAACCGGGCGATCGCCCTGGAACGCGCCCGGCTCGACGGGGAGCTGCGGCGCCGCGAAGAACGCTTCAAGCAGCTCACCGAGCGCTACCACGCGCTGGTGGAGGAGGGGATCCGGGTCGGCTTCCAACGGCCCACCGACGCCTTCACCGAGGCCGAGCGGGTCGTCGGCAAGGAGATGGGCGAGGAGGCCTCGTGGCTGTACGCCAACCGCGGCATGCCGATGGCGGCCCGCGAGGTGGCGGTGACTGCGCCGCTCGTGGCACGGATTCTCGACTACCACGCCGAGAACACACGCGTCCGGCGCGACCAGCAGCGTGGGTTCATGGACTCGCTCCACCTCGCCGACGTGGCGGCAATCCCTTATCCCGACGAGCCGCCGGTGATCTACCCCAGCGCCGCGCGCTGGCAGGAGATCACCCGGCTGCGCGAGAAGTACAAGTCGGTCGATCTCGCCAATCCGGGCACCGCCGAGCAGACGATCTACGACGCGCTCGACAAGCCGGTCGAGAGCTTGGATTTTTCCGAGACGCCGCTGCGCGACGTGATCTCGCAGCTCCAGGATTCCCAGGGGATCCCGATCCAAGTCGACAACAAGGCCCTTGAGGAACAAGGTTTCGACCTCGACGCCCCCGTGACGCGCAGACTCTCCGGGGTGTCGCTGCGCTCGGCGCTGCGGCTGATTCTCGGTGACCTCGACATGACGTATCTCGTGAAGGACGAGGTCCTCAAGATCACCACCAAGGAAAAGGCGGCCGAGGAACTGATCGTGAAGGTCTACCCTGTCGCCGACTTGGTGATGCCGCTGAACGCCGCCGGCGGCGTCAACCCGTTTCAGGGTGGCGGTGGCATGGGGGGGGGCATGGGCGGCGGCATGGGCGGCATGGGCGGTGGCATGGGTGGCATGGGTGGCGGCATGTTCCAGGTCTCCGATGCCAAGTCGCGCATCGGCATGCGTGAGAAGAAACCCGACACCACCGGAACGCCTGCTCCCCGGAAACCCGCCGCGCCGGCTCCCGCTGCCGGAACCGAAGCCGACTCCGCGACCTCGGGCGCCGGCGTCGACAGCCTCGGGCTTCCCGAGCGCATCGTCGAAGCGGCCGACATCACCGCCGCGGTCGCCGGCTACCTCCACGACGGCGATCGCGCCGACCTCGGTGGCCGGCTGGCGCGGCTGCGGATTTCCGCGGCGGAGCTGGGACGCAAGGGGCGTTTCGACCGGGCGGCCGACCTGATCGCCGCCGCGATCGCCGCCGGCTCCCCCGAGCCGTGGATGTACGAGTCGCTCGCCCTGGCGCTCGAGGCTGCGGGCAAACCGACCGCCGACGTCGAGCGGGCGCTCCTCTCGAGTGCCGACTTCGCCCGATCGCCGACCGAGTTGCTGGCTCTCGCCAACTATCTGGCACGGTTCGGATCGAATCGCCAGGCCCTCCGGCTGTGCCGCCAGGTGGTGCGCGTCGACCGGGCCAACCGCGAGGCCTACGCCCTGGCGATGGCGCTGGCCGCCAAGGACAAGGACGATGCAGCGCTCCGCTGGGCCTGTGCCGGGGTGCTGGCCCACGAGTGGCCCGCCGCCCAGCAGGAGGTGCCGACGCGGGCGGCCCGGCTGGCGAAGGCGGCGATCGAGCGGCAGCGGAAGGAGGGACGCGGCGACGAGGCTGATGCGTTCGCCGCCGATATCGATGCGGCGCTGGTCCGCGACGTGGAACTCGAGTTCTCCTGGAACGGCGATGCCGACATCGACGTCGTCGTCGAGGAACCGGCCGGGACGATCTGCTCGGTCGCCAGCCCGCGGAGCATTTCCGGCGGCACGCTGCTCGCCGACCTCGACGCCGGCCCGGATCGCGACAACGGCACGCACCGCGAGCGCTACATCGCCGCCGAGGCGTTCCCAGGCCGTTACCACGTGCTCGTCCACCGCACCTACGGGAAGGTGGCGGCCGACACCGTGACGGCCGAGTTGATCCTGCACCGCGGCACGGACCGCGAACAGCGGTTGCGCCGGCAAGTTCCACTGGGTGCGGACGACACGGTGTTCTCGATCGACGTCCCCGACGGCCGCAGACGCGAGCCGCTGCTGGAGGCGCAGATCGCCCAGGACTTCGCCGCCCAGCAGGACATCAGCCGCGCGGTCCTCGCACAGCAGCTGGCGGGGATCAACGATCCGGCGCTGGCGGGCTCGATGTCGCAGGGGCGCGGCTCGGCGCCCGGCGGTGAATCGTCACCGTTGCTGCCGTTCACCCGCGGTGGCGCGGCCGGGTATCAGCCCATCATCTCGACGCTTCCCGAAGGCACCAACCTTCAGGCGACGGCGGTGGTGTCGGCCGACCGGCGCTACGTTCGCGTCTCGGTGACGCCGCTGTTCTCCGGTGTCGGACAGGTGACCACGTTCAACTTCGCCGGCGGCGGTGCGATGGGCACCGGCGGGATGGGTGGCGGTGGCATGGGCGGCATGGGTGGCGGTGGCATGGGCG
>Ga0194130_10000163_pt1 | contig 131319 bp, 153 predicted proteins | sample TA2KigsurfametaG_FD_160084 | JGI IMG/M metagenome (GOLD analysis project Ga0194130, IMG submission 160084) | Freshwater microbial communities from Lake Tanganyika, Tanzania - TA2015050 Kigoma 12 surface | ecosystem: Environmental > Aquatic > Freshwater > Lake | place: Tanzania: Lake... | reverse complement strand
ATCCGGTCAACGAGTGGACCCTGCAGCTGCTGCGCATCCGCCACCTCGGCAGCGCCGAGCAGCGGCTCCATGCCCTGCTCTCCCTGCTAGTGCGCCGTCTGGGCCGCCGCTGCGGCCCCTGGTGCGACCTCCCCTTCCGCCTCACCCATGAGCGCATCGGTGAGCTGATCGGCACCACCCGCGTCACCACCACCCGGCTGATCTCCCGCATCCGGGCCGCCGACCTGATGCAGGTCCCCAGCGGTGAGACCAGCCTGCGCCTGGCACCGGCCCTGGTGGATGGCGCTCCCCTGGCGGCCTGAACCGCGATGGCCGCCCCGATCCACACCGGCGACAGCCTCATCGGCAGCCTCTGCCGCGACATGACCGCCGTGCGCCAGAGCTGGCAGCGGCTGAAGGGGCAGGGAGCTGGCTGCCGCGACGAACGGCTCCGCCTGAGGCTCGGCCGTGAAACCCGCCGTCTCGAGCAACGCCGCCTGGAACTTCAGCGCCAGGCCCATGCACTGGCGCGCCTGCCCCTGCGCGATCCCCTCGGCGCCGCTTTCCTGCTGGAGATCACCAGCCGGCCCCTGGCCGCCTGAGCCACCGGGGGATGGACGCCCGTTCAGGGATTCAGACCGCGGCCGCCGCCGGCGCCTGGGCCGCCGCCAGTTCCCCATCGATCAGCAGCATCGAGGCAGCCTCCTGGCGCCCGAAGCGCACCCGGCCGAGCAGGTGGGCCGCACCGTTCTCGGCGGCGATCTGGCCCTGGATCATCGGATCGAGGAAGACGGTGGTGCGCACGTCGCCGGCACGCTCCGCCATGGAATAGAGCAGCTGCAACGAGGTGGTGACATCGGCCTCGAGGCGGAAGGCATCCGCGAGCACGTCCTCGTAGTCGTTCCAGCGCTGGCAGGGGGCGGGCAGCTCGCCGAGGTCCACCGACTGGCCGCGGGCGATCAGGTAGTCGGCGAGCAGGCCGGCGTGCTCCTGTTCGCCCCGGGACTCGGCCATGAGGTGGGCGGCGAATCCGCGCAGTTCCCGCTCGGCGAACCAGAGGGCCATGGCCCAGTAGGCGGCGCTGGCCTTGCGTTCCAGGCCCAGGTGGTCCTGCAGACCCTCCAGCAGCCCGGCATCCATGGGCTGGGCCATGGGCCTCCCGGCGGGGCCGGTGGCCACGGCGGTCTTGGGCAGGGAGGAGATCGGGGAGGTCACCACAAGCAGCCTGGGGGGAAGGACCCATGGACCGTCCGCCCAATGTAAGGAGCCCGGCCACGAACCGGCCCATCAAGAACCGAGCTATTGCGCACACATCGCCGGAAGGGCTGGCCAGACTGAGCGTGCCCTGGAGCGTTCCCATGGCCACGGCCGTCGACCACGCCCTGCGTCTGCGCAGCCTCTGGATCGCCTGGCTGCTGGCGATGCTTTTCCATGTGGAGCTGGGCCTGATGCCCCTGTTCCACGGGATCTCCCCGGAGATCCACGGCCATGTGGCGGCCGCCCGACTGCCGCTGCTGTTCGGGGCCATGCTGGCTTACGTCCTGGTGCCCGACGCCCGGGCCGACCAGATCGTGCTGATGCTGGCCATGGAGCTGATCGGCCTGCTGATCAACCGCGAAGCCTTGTTCTGGTGGCGTGATCAGCGCGGCCCGCTGTCCCCCAGCAGGCAGGCCACGTGGGCGACGCTGGCCGACGCCAGGCCCTCCAGGTCGTAGCCCCCCTCCAGGGCGGACACCAGACGACCCTGGGCATGGTCGTCAGCGATGGTGAGCAGCAGCTGGGTCAGGGCCGCGAAATCACCGTCCTGCAGCCGGAAATCCCCGAGGGGATCGCCGGCCCTGGAATCGAAACCGGCCGAGATCAACACGAAGTCCGGGGCGAAGGCCTCCGCCAGCGGCAGGAGCTCCTCCCGCCAGGCGGCCACCAGCTCGGGCCCCGACGTTCCGGCCGGCAGGGTGCAGTTGCAGGTGGAGCCGGCCCCGGCCCCCTCTCCCCGCTCCCAGCGAGTGCCCGACCCCGGATAGAGCGGCGCCTGATGGCTGCTGAAGAACAGCACCGAGGGGTCGCTCCAGAAGATGTCCTGGGTGCCGTTGCCGTGGTGCACATCCCAGTCGACGACCAGGATCCTCTCGAGGCCATGGACCGCCTGCAGCTGGCGGGCGGCGACGGCCACGTTGTTGTAGATGCAGAATCCCATACCCCGCGCCGCACTGGCATGGTGCCCCGGAGGCCTGATGACCGCATAGGCCCGGCGTACCCGCTGCTCCATGACGGCCTCCACCGCCGCCAGCACCCCCCCCGCCGCCAGCCGCGCCGTGCGCTCCGAGTGGGGGCTGATGGCGGTGTCGCCGGTGGAGAGCTGGTCCCGGCCCGCCTGGATGTCCTCCCTGACCCGCTGCAGATAGCCCGGCGTGTGGCAGCGCAGCAACTCCGCGTCCGTGGCCGGGCGGGGCGGCAGGATCCGGCAGCGGGCCAGCAGACCGGCCCGCTCCAGGCCCTGGATCACAGCATCGACCCGGGCGGGGCACTCCGGATGCCAGGGGCCGGTGAGGTGCTCGCGGTAGCTGGCGCTGCAGACGAGGCCGACGTCCGCGGGTGGCGTCAGTGGGGCAGAAGACAGACCGAGCTGGCGTTGCCCCTCACCCCAACCGATCGGTTTGGAACCTGGGGCAGCCATTCCGGACGGGGCAACACCTCACTCTGCTGCATGGCCAGGGCATCGGCGGGGAGCCGTTCGCTGAGGACGACACCCACCGAATCCCGCGCCCAGATCTCCACATCCGTGGCGGGGGGGCAATGGAAAGTGAGCACTTCGAAGGGAAAGACAACCCGTTCGAGGAAGAAATCCTCGGGCCCACAGCAGCGGATGATTCGCATCCGTTCCGAACAGTTGCGATAGCTACACAGCAATGCGTCCATGGCACCCTCCGACCGGACCGCGACCTGACCATGACATCAACCCACGGCCCCCAAGCCAAGTCCGTTGCCGATGCGACGAAGATTCGGCAATGAGTGTTTCTACCGCTTAAGGGCAGCTCAGCTGCGCCTGAGCCAGTTAGGAGCTCCGCTGAACCAATCCCCAAGATCGTCCCGGCCAGGATCGAATCCGCCGGTTTCACAGGGGTCGCCCAGATCCAGCGAGCCCATGAAGCGGTCGAGTTCCGATTCGGGCTCACCCCGTTGCCGGGTGCGCTGCGCCCGCCGCAACCAGCTCCAGACACTGGCATCGCGATCAGCGAACTTCTGAACATAGATGCGCTCATGCAGGCTGACGGGGCGGGAATCGGCAATCCTGCCGATGATCTCCTGGAGCCTCAGACGGGTGGTTGGTGTGAGCATCTTTCCAGTCATCCATTGGCAGAGGATCTAACCGTTCTGAGGAATCGAACGGTGCCGAGGATCACAGAATCCAGCCACCTGTCAGGACTTGGAGAAATCGATCCTTCAACGCCCCAGCGCCGCTCTTCGGCCGCCGGCACCAGAATCGGTTCTCCCGATCACGCGGCCGAAGCCTCGGTCACCCAGCCTTGTTCTCCCCCGCAGCGATGGGCGCACCCCCATCCCCACCGCCCGAGCCGGCCCCGCAGCCCATGGAGCTCAACGCTCCGCAGCCCCTGCGGCTCGTCTACGACGGGGGCTGTCCCTTCTGCCGCCACTTCGCCCTGAGCAGCGAACTGCGCGGCGGGATCCCCGATCTGCAGATCGTCGACGGGCGGGCCAACGCGGCCCTGCGCCTTGAGCTGCGCGAACGGGGCCTGCCGTTGGCGCAAGGGGCGGTTCTGCTCCAGGGGGAGAGGGCCTGGCACGGGGCGGAGGCCGTGCGGCAGCTGTGCGCCCTGATGCGGCCCAGTGATCCTCTGCTGCAGTTGCTGGTGCCGCTGTTCGACGGACCGGCGCGCAGCCGCCGCCTCTACCCCCTGCTGCTGGGAGCGCGGCGCCTGGCCCTGGCCCTCAAGCGCCTGCCCGTGGATCCGGACCGTGTCTGAACAGCGAGGCCCGCCGGCCCCCTGGCTCAGGGCAGCGGCGGCAATGGCGCCCGGCCCGCCACGGAGGGCCCCGTGCCGATCGGCTGCAGCAGCGGCGAGGGGTCCACCGCCACCAGTCGCCCCTGGCGCATCTGGCGCCACTCGAAGTGCAGATGGGCCGTGGTGGCCGAGCCGCTGCTGCCCACCCGGCCGATGGGCTGCCCCGCCACCAGGCTCTCCCCGGGCAGAACCGCCACATCCAGGAGGTGGGCGTACAGGCTCTGCCAGCCGAGGCCGTGGTCGATCACCACGAGCAGGCCGTAGCCACCCACGTCATCCACCAGCCGCACGGTGCCCGGCAGGACTGCGAACACCGGCGAGCCCTCCGGGGCGATCAGATCGAGGCCGGTGTGCATGCGCCAGGCGTTGCGCGCGTCGGCCAGCCGCCAGCCGAACGGGGCCTGCTCGCTGGGCTTCAGGCCGAGGGGGTAGCCCAGGGCCCCGGCCTGCTGCACCGGGAAAGCCCCTGCCGGGGCCGGCCGGTAGCGGGAGCGCAGCGGATCCGGCAGGCGGTCGTTCTGCCCCAGGTCCCCCACCGGCACCTCCAGCGGAATCTCCGACGGCCGGGGCGGGGGCTCCCCCATCGCCAGCAGGGGAAGGGGCGCCAGGCAAAGGAGCCAGGGCAGGGCCAGTGCCGTCACAAACCGTCGGAAGCGGGAGTCCATCCGCCTGCTGCAAGGGACCGTGCAGGCCTTGGTAACGCCCCTGGCCGCCGCTGCCAAGACGGGGATGTCGGGACGGGGATATCGGGACGGGGATGTCCGTGGTACCCGCAGGGTCAGGGATCGCTGGCGGGCTCCGGGGCCTGCGGCAGGACGACCATGGCACCGGCGATGGCGGTGTCCATCACGATGCGCAGCGCCAGGCAGGGATCGATCACCTCCCGGCCCATGGTGATGGCCTTCTGGGCCACCAGGCCGAAGAGGATCGGCCACTCCACCGCATCGGGGCAGAATCGCCGGGCCAGGGGCCGCAGGGCCGGCCAGAGGCTCGGCAGCGACTGCAGGGATTCGGGCGAAGGCTGGTGGACGTCGGGCACCTGGGGCACGCCGAAGTCCCCCTGGCCGAGGTGCTCCATCCCGTGGCGCCACAGGGCCGTCGGGTCCGGCAGGGCCGTGCAGCCCGCCTGCTGGGCGGCACCGGCGGCCAGACCCCAGGTGGAGTAAGGATCGTTGAACAGGGCCTGGACCAGCCCCTCGCCCACCAGGCAGGAGCCCCCGTCCCCGGTGCCGACGAGGTGCAGTCCCGAGAGCTCCGCCAGGCCGGCCGCCCGGGAGCGGGCGCGCACTCCGGCCTGGCAGGCCTGGCCCGCCAGGGCACCGCAGACCGCCAGCAGCGATTCGACGTGCACGCCCCGGTCGGACGCCATGGCCTTCAGGAGCCGGCGGCTGATCTCTTCGGCACCGATCCGGGCGCCCACCAGGGGGTCCTGGGCACGGCGGGCGGCGATGGCCTCATCGAGGGGATCGGGGGGGGGGGAGCTGTCATGGCCACTGGGGAGGGACGTCAGGGAGGACCAGCACCAGCGTTCCCGGCCCCGGTCGCGCGACGGGGAACATGGATCACCACCGTGCCGGCGAGCTTGTCGTGCCAGCCCTGGCGACGGGGATCCCAGGCCGCCCACAGGAAGCCGAGCAGCAGGGGCAGGGTCGAGAGGATGTAACCCACGTAACGCAGGCACCACTGGCGCAGGCCCGGTTCACCGCCGGTTCCGGCATCGACGATTCTCAGACGCAGCATCAGCTTGCCCGGGGTGCCCTGCTTCCAGCGCCAGAACAGGATCACCACCAGGGCCGACACCACGGTGCTGACAACCAGCACCGCCGTCTCGTCGGGCACGACGACGATGAGGAGCGGCAGGGGGGCGGTGATGATCAGCATCAGCACCGAATCGATCAGGGAGGCCGCCGTACGGATCCGGAATCCCGCGTAGGCGATGGCCGGGGCGGGGGAGGTTTCGCTGGGCTCCATCGGGCCATCTTCTCCTCCCGAGAGCGTCACGGGGCGGAGCGGTGTTAGGACTGTGGGGATTCTCTCCATGGCCGATGCGAGCCCTCAGCTTTCTCTTCGCCCTGATGGTCGGTCTGGTCATGGCCTTTCTGGCACCGGCCATGGCCGGCGGCCATGACCAGGCCCCCGCGGCGATGGTGGCTCCCGAGATGGCCGATGCGGCGGCAACCGACAGCGTGCCAACGGATCTGCTCGCCAGCGACCTGCTCGCCGAGCTGAGCATCGATCCGGCCCCCGGCCTCGACATCGCGGCCTGAGTCGCGACAGGCCCCATCAACGCAATCCCTCATCGCAACGGTCGGGCTGGCACCTGAACCCATGGCTCGCACCCTGCTCGACCCCCGTCTGACCCTGGTCTCCCTGCGGCCGGATCAACCCGAAAGCGCCCCTTCGGACAGCCCCGAGGAGCCGCTCGGCAAGGGCTTTGCGGCCTCTCGCCCCCGCGGCCAGGGCAAGGCCTCCGGCACCAAGGGCCGCCGCAAGAAGGGCACGGGCCTCTCTGCCGCCGACCACGGCCCCCTGGGCCGCAGCCCCAGCCTGGAGGCCATCGAGGCCCGGGCACGGCTCGGCCTGGCCCTGGCGGGTCGGCTCCGGGAAGCCGATGTGACCGCGGCCTGGAAAAAGGCCGCCGCCGAGCATCACCCCGACCGAGGTGGCCGCCACGCCACCATGCAGGCGGTGAATGGCGCCAGGGATGTCCTGCTCGGCAGGGGCCTCGGCTGACCCCTGGCGTCGAAGCAGACCCTACCTCGCTTCAACGGCGGCGCTAGACGAGCCCCGGCAGCAGCCACCAGCTGCTCTGGCGATAAGCCTCGAAGGCTGGGTAGCGCTCGGCCATGGAGGCTTCCTTGCGGATCATGCGAGGGAGGTACTGCGCCAGCACCGAGGCGGGCAACAGCCAGGCCCACGGGGATCCGGCGATCACCGCGAAGCTGCTGTAGCGGAGCAGGTCCCCCAGATAGTTGACATGGCGGACGCGGCGCCAGGCACCGTCCGCCACCAGGGTGGCCCCGAACGTCTTGGCAGTGCCCTTCTGCACATCGGCCGCCGTGTTCAGCAGCGATCCGAAGATGTAGAGGCTGAGCCCCACGGCGATCGTCAGCGGGCCGATGGGCACCGGATTGGCCATCGCCAGCCAGCCGGGCACGGCATAGAACACACCGACGTAGAGCACCACCGCAGCGGCCTGCAGTGGCGAAACCAGCTCCGTGAAGAGCTGGGTGGTGCGCCAGGGGAACAGCACCTCCTCCAGCAGCCACCAGAGGCAGTAGCTGATGTGGAGGGCGAGGTAGATCGCGACCCGCCCGGAATCGAGCCCCAGCACGAGGGCCGGCACCAGCAGCCCCACGATGGTGGTCACCTTGGCGATGTTGATCGCTTGCAGCTGGGTCATGGGCCGCTGGGTCATGGGGAAGCCGGGTCATCGCAGCCCAGCCGGAGCCCATACTGGCAGGCTCCTCAGGGTTCTGGAGGGGCCGAGGCGGGGAAGCGCTCCAGGTAGGTGCCGACGGCCAGGGGGCGGGGTTGGCTGTAGCCCACCGGCAGCCAGAGATCGCCGGCGGCGGAGGCGTAGTGGATCTCCCAGTGGTACAGGCCCGTGAAGGCCTGGGGATCCAGGCGCAGCAGCTCGGCGTAGAGCAGCACGGCCCGGACGTAATGCCGGCTGTTGTTGTAGCCCCAGAGCCCCTTGCGGATGTCCCGCAGGCCACCGCGTCGCACCAGGTAGCGGGCGGCGGCGTGGATCGCGTCTTCGGGATCGCGGATGTCGCCCTTGCCGACACCAGGCTGGGCCCAGGTGGTGGGCAGGAACTGCATCGGGCCCCGGGCGTCGGCGACCGAGACGCCATCAATGCGGCCCATGCCCGTTTCCACCAGGTTGATGGCGGCCAGGACCTCCCAGGGGATGCCGGTGGCGGCGGACGCCTCCCGGTAGTACCGCAGCAGGTCGGCGGCGGGTTCCGGTGGGATGATCCGCCAGGCGGGAACGACGGACGGGCGCCGACCCCCCCGGTGCATGGCCAGAAACTCCCGGCGTGCCGCCAGGTGGCGGTCCATCACCCCCTGCCAGCGGACCGGCAGGAAGGCCCGCACCCGGACGGCCAGGGGCGGATCGGTGGCGAGCCGGCGGTAGATGACCTGCTGGCGGTGCCCCAGCTCGCCGAGGAGTCCGGCCGGGGTGTCGGCGGTGCGGAGGGCCAGCTCGGCGGCGGCCAGCTGGGAAGCGATGGCGGCAGGGTCCCTCGGAAGCCGGGGATAGGCGCGCGGGGCCGGCTGGGGCGGCGATGGCTCCGGCGTCACGGGTGTTGTCGCGGCGGGGGCGCTGCCGCTGGGGGCCGGCTGCACCGACACGGTGACGGCCACCGCCGCCGAGGCCAGCAGCAGGGCCAGCAGAACGGGGGTGACGACGCGCATGGGCAGGGAAAGCGTCGGGCGGGGAGAGAATCGGGCTCTCAGGTCTTGGTCAGCCAGTAGAACTGGTAAGCCTGCAGCACGATGCGACTGCCGGACTGGGACGGCCGGCGGCCCGAGTGAAGACCGACCAGTCCATCGTGGCTGCTTAAAACCGACGGCACCAGGCTCTCGAGATCAAAGAAGCGGGGCTGGTCGTTGAAATTGGCCACCACCAGCACCAGCTCCGATGGCCGCAGGTGGTTGGTGCGCACGAAGGCCAGCAGATGGTCATTCTCCAGCGGCTGGATCTGACGATTGTTGAAATCGGCAAAGGCTGAGATCTCCTTGCGGATGGCGATCATCTTCTTCATCGGCGAAAAGATCGCATGCTCCACGGTCCCCTGCTTCCATCGCAGCTCGGCCCTGGCCCAGTCGATCTTCGGGCGATGTACCCAGCGGCTGTCATTGCACTTGCTGGGGTCGGCGTAGAAGCTGTAGTCATTCAGCACACCAAAGGCATCGCCGTTGTAGATCAGTGGGATACCCCCGAACGCCAGAATGACCCCATGCATCAGCAGGATGCGGCTGATGGCCGTGGCAATCAAAGGCTGATTCTTCGATTCGAGCGCCGACTCCAGACCGACGAGTGAGGCCAGGGATCCGCAGATACGCGCATCGCCCGTCGTGTCGTTGGGCATGAAGGTGAGCCCGCGGGGGATCGAATCGAAATCCCCCTTGAAGTAATCGATCAGAAAACGGCGGTGGGCACGGGGGTCGTAGCCCACCTGCTCAATATCGCTGTCATCGAATCCGGAGCCGATGTCGTCATGGCAGCGGACGTAGTTCAGCCAGGTGGCCCGTACCAACTTGTTGGGCAGGCTCTTGAGGCCCTGGCAGAGGAGCCGGGTGGTGCGGGTGGCCACGGCGTCCCACAGCAACGCCATCATGGTGGCGTTGTAGGCAATCTCACATTCCTTTGCCACGATGGCGTCTTCACCGAAGTAATTTGTGATCTCGGTGGGGGCCACGATGGCCTCGGCGATGAACAGGACACCTGGGGCATTCACCTGGCAGCAGTCCTTCATCAACTGCAGGATGAGGTGGGCCTTGCGCTCGTTCTGGCAGGTGGTACCGAGCTTCTTCCAGAGAAAGGCAACGGCATCAAGGCGCAGAACTTCCACGCCCTGGTTGGCACAGAACAGCAGCACATCGAGCATCTCGATGAACACCGCCGGGTTGGAGTAGTTGAGGTCCCACTGGTACTCGTGGAAGACCGTCATGACCCACTTCTGCATCTCCCCATTCCAGGTGAAGTTGCCAGGGTCACTCTCGGGGAAGACTTCGGGCATGCTCTGTTCGAAGACATCGGGAATACCCCTGTCATCAAAGACGTGGCAATAGTCTTGATAATGCTGTTCGCCATCCATCGCACGCTGGGCCCACTCGTGTTCGTCCGATGTGTGATTCAGCACGATATCCAGCACCAGCAGAATCTCACGCTTCCTGAACTCGTCAGCAATCCCGCGCAGGTCATCAAGCGTGCCGACCCTGGCATCGATGCGGCGGAAGTCGCTGATCGCATAGCCACCGTCGCTCTTTCCGGCTGGGCACATCAGGATCGGCAGGATGTGCACCATGTTGATCCCCAACTCCTGGAAGTAGCTGATCTTGTTGACCAGATCAGGGAGGTTTTCGGCAAAGCCGTTGGAGTAAATAGCGATCCCCACCCACTTCTGGGAGAGAAACCAGTTGTAGTCATCCTCCCTTTGGATATCCAGGGATTCAAGCTCGGGAGATCGATCGATGTAGCCGCGTGCCATGGTTTCGACCAGGCGCAACAGCTGGAACTTGAAGTCGTCACGATGGCCGTAGAGGGTGACGAACAACGAGTGGATGGCCTAGAAGTTGGCGCCCAGCCTGGTGTAGAAGTGACGCAGGTCCTGGCGCCGGATCTCCGGACGCAGGTCATCCAGGATGGAGTTCAACAGGGAGTGGGAGATCTGCTCGTACATGGGATCAGTCCACCCCCCATGACGTCAGAAACTGCCCATAGACCGAAAGGTCATCGATGGTGGCACCCCGGCGGGACACCAGGGTCGCGGCGAAATCTCCGGCACGGGCGAGGGTTTCGGCCCATGGCCACCCCTGGCTGAGCCCCAGCAGCAGGACGGCGGCGAATCCATCCCCCGCACCCACCGAGTCGACGACCGGGGCAGCGGCCGCGGGGGCAACGGAAAGGATCGCGCCGCCACTCCAGAGAAGGGCACCGAGGGCACCGCGGGTGACCACCAGCGTCTCCAGCCGGTGGCACTCAGCGAAACGGCGCATGGAGGCGGCCAGAGCGGCCCCGTCGTCATCGGGCGGCGCGTCGGGGCTCAGCAGGGCCAGTTCCGCCGCATTGAGTTTGACGTGATCGGCCTCATCCACCAGGGGCAGAACCGTCTCGATCGACCACCAGGGACGGCGCAGGTTCACATCCAGGACGATCGGACCCCGATGCCGTGACTTCAGGGACGCCAGGGCCGCCGCCGAGGGGGGATGGCGAAGGGCCAAGGTGCCGTGGTAGAGGAGGCCTGGGCCGAGAACCGTGGGCGGCTCGGGCGGCTCGATGAAGTCATAGGCACGGCCCGACACGATCTCGTAAAGGGGCTCGCCATCGACGAGGGTGATGCTGACGCGGCCGGTGGGATGGCTTGGGTCGATCTGCACAGCGGAAACATCCAGGCCCCAGCGCCCCATGGCAGTGCAGATCCGCTCACCCCTGGCATCCCTGCCGACCCTGCTGACGAGTCGGGGAGCCAGGCCGAAACCCTTGAGATGCCAGGCCACATTGAAGGGTGCACCACCAAGAACTTCGGTGGCATCCGGGAAACAATCAATCAGAACTTCTCCAAAGATGGTGATCGGATATCGCGTCGGCATCGTTCAATCCAGCTCCGGAATGGCTTCGGCATGAAAATTGGCGCGGGTCTTGGTCTGAACAGCCGGTGGCCTCGCCAGTGGGGCCGGACGGGCCACCACCCGGTTCTGCACGATCAGATCCTTCACCAGCTTCAGATACCGATTGGCATGCGCTTCCCAGGAATAGAACCTGGCCATCGTCGTCAGACCGTTGCTGGAATAGGTCGACCACACCGCATCATCTTCGAGAATCGTCAGCAGGGCACCTGCAATCGAGGCCTCATCAAGGGGGTCGATCAGAAGGCCATTCCTGGAGTTGCCGATGATGTCGACGGGGCCACCGACTTTCGTCGCCACGAGCGGCAGACCACTGGCCGCCGCCTCGAGCAGGGTCAGTCCGAAGGGTTCGGTGAGGGCCGGGTTGACGAAAACCCCTCGTGAGGCGGCGGCCAGCAGATAGATGTCGGCCACGTCACTGGGGGAATGGTGCTTGGGCAGGGCCACGAGACCATTGAGATCATGGCAGTCGACGACAAGAAGCAGCTCCGTCAGCACCTGCTGGGCGCCCTCGTTCAACTCACGGATGTCCTTACGATTCCCGGCGACGATCACAAGATTGGCCAGCTTCTGCAGGCGCTTTGATTTACCGTAGGCCTCAAGGAGGGTGACGATGTTCTTGCGCTCATCCGGCCGCGACAGAGCCAGAATCATCGGCTTGTCCGGCTCCCGCAGATACTTGGCAAGGGTACTGGCAAAGGCAACCGGGCCATCCTCGGGCGTCGGTGGATGGAACTGATTGAGATCGGTTCCCGGTGGGATGACCGTCATCTTCTCAGGTGTGTAGCAGTCGTAGAGTTCGTATTGATCTTCGATCTCGTTGTAGGTGCTTGTGATCACAAGACTGGCGCTGTTCAGCACATCCTCTTCGGCGCTGATTCGCTCCGCCATCCGATAACGTTTCTGGATCTCTTCCACCGACAGACCGAGGGCCAGAAGCCGGCGGAGCTTATCTCTGCCGAGGGAGTGGCCGGCGTGGATGAGCGGCAGGCCCGTCAGATGGGACAGGCGCACGCCGACATAGCCGGCATCGGCGTAATGGCTGTGCAGAATGTCCGGCCGGCACGGCTGATGATGGAGCCAGCTGAAGAGTTCATCGGTGATGGCGTCGAGATGGCCCCAGAGCTCTTCCTTGGGGATGTAGAGATCCGGTCCGGCTGGAAGGCGAAGGATGCGTGCGTTGTGATCCAGGACTTCGATCGGCTTGCCGTAGTCCGTCGAGACGTCGGCATCCTTGATGCAGCGGGTCACCAGATCCACCTGGGCAACCGCGGGCTGGCGTGCCAGGGCCCTGGTGAGTTCCACCACGTATTTCGTCTGCCCACCGGTATCGGCGTCACGGCCGAGTTCCAGATCCTGGCCACGGATCAGGCCATGGAGGCTGATCATCAGGATGTGGAGGGGAGTGCTCCCGGCTCCGTCCATCACGGTTCCCGGCGCTGAAGACCGTCGGGTGGGGATGGCGGACCCCAGGGTCGATCGTCCCCGGTCGGGGGCCTCAGCCCAGCAGCCAGCGCAGCATCAGGCCCAGCTGGCCGAGGATTCCCCTGCCGGTTAATTCCTCGCCGATCAGGGCGGCTAGGAAACCGATCATCGCCACCCGCCCGTTGAGTCGCTCGACCCCCGCCAGGGCGGCCTTGTTCCAGGGGCGGGAGGTGGTGAGGCCCTCCCCGAAGCGCTCGAGGGGCTCGTACTGAAACGCCTGGCCTCCCTGATCCGCGCTGCCCTCGCCTGCGCCGGACTCCTGCCTGCTGCCTTCGTCCACGGATTCGATCTCTGGGTGGGCCCAGCCTATGGGGCTCCCGCCAACCGGTGGCGCGCCGGAGCGATACGGCTACAGTACAGATGTACCAAATGTCTGCCATGGCGCCCGGCCAGATCGATCCAGCGGTGGCCCCCCTGCGGCGGGCCAACCCCCAGCGCTTCCGCGAGGCCCGAGCCGGGCACCTGGCCGTGGTGGCCATGGCCGGCAGGCCGTGGTTCATCGGCCGGATCTGTGAGCTCAGCGGCCCTACTCCAGCGGATTTTGCCCGGGTGCTCAACATCGACACCGGCGACATCGAGAGAATCCCGGCATCCTGGATCGTCGAACTCATGGGCGACGGCGGACTTCTCAACGACCGCCATCCTCGCCAGCGGATGCTCAGTTCTCGAGCAGATTGATGCGGTAAAGCACCTCTTCGAGGGCATCTGCTGCGGATATGGCGCTGTAACGCTGCGGCTGATCCGGGCTGCAGCAGGAGGGCACCGGCGCCAGGATCGTCCAGGGCCTGGCATGGCAGAACTGCACGACGCTGTGACGCTCTTCGCTGGCCCCCGGCAGCGCCACCACCCGATGCCAGCCGGTGGGGATGCGGCCGTTGGAAAGACGCTCCAGCATCAGCCCCGTGTTGATGATCACCCGCCCCTCTGGCGGAGCCGCTTCCACCCATTCCCCGGCCACGCGCACCTGCAGCCCCGGACCGCTGGCCCTCGGCAGGGCGGTGATCAGATTGATGTCCCCATGGGCTGCCGCCCACACATGGCCCTCCCCCGGTGCCTGGGCCATGGGGGGATAGCGCAGGGCCCGGGTAAGGGTGGGGGCCTCACGCACCATCTCCTCGAAGAAGCCATCACCGCAGCCCATGCCCACGGCGATCACCCGCAGAAAGCGCCGCTGGAGATCGGCGATCGCCCGGTGGAATTCCCCCAGCACGGCGGTGATGCCCGGAACGGCCGCCTCCGGCAGGACCTGTTCGGGATAGAACCCCGGAAAACGGAGCCGCAGGGGATGGCCGGCCGGCAGGGGCGCCGACCAGTTCAGCATCTCCTTCCAGTCCGGGTGATCGCTGCCGGCGGCGGTTTCGACGAGCACCTCCGTGTAACCGGTCTGGCCGCTGGCGCCGGGGGCCTTGAAACGCCGCTTGGTGTCGGCCTCGAGGGCGAAGAACCGCTGCAGGAGCCCGTAGGCGGTGTCCAGCAGGTCGACGGGCAGATCGCTGCTGGTGTACACGAAGCCGCTGGCCAGGCTGCGCCTCACCCCATCGACCACGGCATCGCGGGCCCTCGTGTCGCCCCGTTCGAAGGCCAGCAGATCCACATCGAGAATCCCCTCGTTCATCGGACGTCCCCGCTCAGCGGCGTCCGTTGACGATCACCGGGCTGCCGCCGCCCCCGGCAGCGCCCGGCAGGGCCGGCACCACGGAGGTCTGCCCATCCCATTTATCCAGGAACAGCTTGTAGAGCACCTGGTCATCGAGGCTGGAGTTGAGGGTCTGGTAGCGCTTGGCCTCCTGCTCGGCGATCAGCACCTCCGTCTGGGCCCGCAGCAGCTGCTGCTCAGCGATCTGCTTCTGCTCGATGGCGGCGCGGTACTCCTCGGCAATCTGCAGCCCCGTCAGATCCAGACCCTGCACGGTCACGTAGTCGAACTTGCGCAGCTCCTCGGCCACCTTCTCCTGCACCAGTTCGGAGATGGAGTTCCATTCGGTGGCGATCGTCACCAGTTCGTACTGGGAGAACACCGACTTGAGGGCCTTCAGCAGGGAGGGCTGGATCACCCGCGGATAGATCTGCTGATCATCGGTGGCGATCGTTTCATAGATGCGGCCCGCCTCGGCGGGCTTCATGGCGTACTTCACCGTGGCCGTGGCCTGGATTACCTGCAGGTCCTTGGTGAGGGTGGAGAACTGCTCCGGCCGCACCTGGGTGCGCACATCGAAGAGCGAGGTGTTCTGGGCCAGGGGGACCTTGAAGTTGGCTCCCGGCTGCCGCGGCTCGCCGGTGACCTTGCCGAGGGTGGTGACGACGGCCACGCTGCCCGCCGGCACGATGAACACCGTCTGGGTGAGCAGCACCAGGCCGGCGAGCACGGCGGCGAAGACCAGCTGCCAGAGCCCGCCGAAGCCGTTGTCGGCACCGGAGCGCATGGGGGATTGCATCGAAGACCTGAGCACCTGGGGAAGCGACGACCCTAGGCAGCGCCGCAGGCCGGGGGCCGCCATGGTGGGGACACCAGGAGGCCGGTGGAGGGCTGGTGCTGCGGTTCCTGCTCGAACTGGTCCCCTGCCTCGGTCTCGGCCTGCTGCTGGGGATGCGGTTCCCCGGGCTGCCGGGACGGATCGCCCCGCCGCTGATCACCTGGGGCATCCCCATCAGCCTGGTGGCCCTGCTGCTGCGGGCGGGCTTCCAGGCCGAGCTGCTCACGGCGGCCCTGATGGCGGCGGCCGCCTCGGGCTTGGGCCTGCTGCTGCTGCGCCTGCCGGCCCTGGGCCGTTGCATCCCTGAGGGCAGCCTGCAACTGGGCTGCGTCGTGGGCAACACCAGCTACTGGGGGCTGCCCGTGGCCCTGGCCCTGCTTCCCGCCGAGGCCATCGGCTTCACGATCGCCTTCGATCTGATGGCCACGCTGATCACCTGGACCCTCGGTCCGCTGCTGGTGGACCGGCGCGCCACCGGCGTGCGCCGCCAGCTGGGGGTGCTGACCGCCAGCCCGGCCATGCGGGCTCTGGCGCTGGCCGTGCTGCTGCACCAGACCCCCTGGAGCACGCCACTGGCCCAATGGCTGTGGTGGCCGGCCCGGCTGGTGGTCCTGGTGGCCCTGGCCCTGGTGGGGATGCGGCTGGGCCTGATGCTCCGTCGCCGCCCTGCCGGGCCGACGGGAGCTGACAGCCCGGCCGGGGCATCCGCTCTGATGGCGCCCCTGGTGGGCAAGCTCCTGGTGCTGCCGGCGGCCATGCTGCTGCTGGCGGGCCTGCTGGGCCTGCCCTCCCCGTTGCGGGACGCGGTGGTGCTGCAGGCGGCGGCCCCCACGGCCATCTCGGTGCTGCTGCTCACGGAAGCGGCCGCTGCCGGGCCATCGCAAGCGGCCGCGGCCGGGCGGCGGCAGGCTGTCGATGCCGTGGCGACGCTGGTGCTCTGGAGCACCGCCCTGGCCCTGGTCTCGGTTCCGCTGTGGTGGTGGCTGCTGAGCGGCCCGCTGGGGAGCTAGGACAGGCCGACACGCACTGCCCGTTCGCCTGCGGCCATGGCCGGTTCCCTTGCCCAGCGGCTCGACCGCAGCCTGTCGCGTCTGAAGGGCATGGCCGTGCTGCCGGTGCTGATCCTGGCGGTGCCCTGGGTGCAGGAGATCATCGACCAGGTCTTCTTCGGGGGTCGCTGGAACCTGCCGATGGTGCCGGGGGGCCCCTTCCTCGGGGTGCTCACCGCCCCCTTCAGCCACGGCGGCTTCGGACACCTGATCAGCAACAGCCTCTGGTTCCTGCCCCTGTCCTGGCTGGTGCTGGCCAAGAGCCGGGGCGACTATCTGGCGGTATGGCTGGGGGTCTACGCCACGGCGATACCGGTCTGGCTGTTCTGGCACCAGGCCAGCCATGGCCTGTCCGGCGTGATCTACGGACTGCTGGGCTACTTACTGCTGATCGGCTGGCTGGAGCGCCGTCCCCTCTCGATCCTGCTGTCGCTCACCGCGCTCTTCGCCTACGGGGGGGCGCTGCCCAGCCTGCTGCCGTTCCTGAGTCCCCCGGGGGTGAGCTGGATCGGCCACGCCTCCGGTTTCGCCGGCGGCGTCCTTGCGGCCCTGGCGATCCACCGGGAAAGCGGCGGATAGGACCCCATGCCGCCGCCCCCAGCCAAACCCGGGCGGTCTCGTCCCGACCGCCGCCGCCGGCTGACGCTTCTGACGGCCGTTCTGGCCATGGTGCTGCTGGTCCTGCCCCTGGCCAGGGGTGCCCTGGGCGCGCCGCCTCCCCCACCGGCCACCAGCTACGACCTGGCCTGGCAGGCCCCCTTCAATCGACCGGAGCACTATCCCCTGGAGCGTCGGCCGGACCTGGCCCTCTACCGCCCCCATGGCGACTGGTTCGGGCGCCTGATCCTTCCGGCTGCGGCCGAGATAGCCCCGGGCGGCGGCGACTGGGTGTGGCTGGAGCTGGAGCAGGCCCCGGCGGGCCACGACGCCCTGGTCGGCCAGCGCCTGCGGCTGGGCTGGCAGGACGAGCCGATGCTGCGGGCCCTGGTGGGCAAGGTGAGCACGCCGGTGCGGCTCGGGGCCCAGGCCCGGCTGGCGGCGCAGCAGGGCAATGTGGTGCCCACCCGCCTCGACGGCCGCAACGACGTCGGCCCGCTGCAGACCCTGGCGGGGGCCCATCCCCACGACGACATCACCGTGGCGCTTGAGGAGGTGGACGTCGAGCGGCGGGACGGGGACACCGTGCTGCGGATCGCTCGCCCGCCCCTGCAGAGCACGGGCCGCTGGGTGGCTCTGGTGCGACTGCTCTCCCGCGACCCTGCCGACCCGGAGCGCTTCCAGGTGCAGCACTACGACCGGGGCCAGGGGGACTTCGTCGGCCCCATCGAGACGGTGCGACTGCCCCGCCAGCCCCCCGACCGCCATGGCCGGCGCTTCTTCGACCCCCAGGGACTGCTGGAGTCCCCCGCGGGCAGCGACGGCTGGTACCTCTACGGAGCCCCGGACAGCGACGGGACCTTCACCGCCCAGGCCCTGGAACCCCGCCATCTCACCCGTCTGGAGAGCGACCAGGTTCTGCGGGGCACCGCCGCCGGCCTCAACGCGATCAGCCGGGTCAACTGGAGCGACGGCCAGACCCAACGCGGCCGCTTCAGCCGGGTGGGACTGGATCCCGATGGCGACCACGCCCCCTGGCAACCCGGCGACCGCTCCCTGCTGATCCACAACTTCGGCGGCATCGGCGGGCCCGATGGCGAGCCGATCAGCGGCTTCACGGTGACGGGCCATTTCGCCTTCGGCGCCGGCCGGGTCGTGAGCGATCCCTTCACCGGCGAGCCCCGCTTCGACCTGCGCTACCACCAGATCTACGCCAACAATCCCAACGGCATCGTCTCGGGCAGCCAGGACTGGAGCGCCTACACCGGCAACCTGCAGCGGGGCTGGCTCGGGACGCGGCCGATCTCGGACGTGCTGGTGCGCACCGATCCTCTGCTGCTGGAGGAACTGGCGATCCAGGCGGAGGTGCTGATGGCCCGCTACCACAGCGGCGACGGCGGCGGGGTCTCGCTGGTGTCGCCGGCCATCTCCTGCGTGCAGGATTCCAGCCAGGCCCTCTGGATCGCCATCGACCAGCTGCGCCGCCGCCGCCGTGAGCTCGACGGCACCGATCTGCCCCGGCTCGCCTCCCTGGCCCGCTCCCTCGATACCCTGCTGACCCCCTTCGGCATGGTGCGCACCGACTGGCGCCACAACGCCTCGCTGATGGACCGGCCCGGCGATGCACCGGACCGCTTCCGGGCCAGCCCCAGCCTCTGGGATGGCCTGCTCAGCTGGCGCTCGATGCTGCCCCGCCGCGCCCACGACGAGATGGCCCGGGTGTTCCTGCGCCACGGGGACCCGATGCATGTCCTGCGCACCAACCAGCTCCCCGGCGCCGACCGGCGCCTGGCCCCCCTGGCGCCGACCCAGCTCCTCGGTCAGCTGCCCCTGGTGGGCCTGGCCCTGCCCCGGCTGATGGATGCCTTCACGCCCCTCGGCGGCGCCGGCCTGGCCCTGACGGCCCTGCTGCTGGGGGCCTACGCAGCCCTCGCCCTGCCGCTGGAGCGCCGCAGCGGCTTCCTGCCGGCGACGGCTTCAGCGCTGCGGCCGTGGCTGCTGCTGCGCCGGGCCCCGGCCCTGCTGCTGACCCCGGCGCTGCTCGAGGAGACCCTGTTCCGGGCCGCCCTGCTGCCCCACCCCCTCGAAGGACTGGGCATGGCGGACACCATCGCCTGGGGGGCCCTGAGCGTGGGGCTCTTCGTCGCCTGGCATCCGCTGGCGGGTCGGCTCTGGTACCGCCAGGGACGCAAGCTCTTCGACGACGGCCGCTTTCTGCTCCTGGCGGGCCTGCTGGGGCTGACCTGCGTGATCGCCTACCAGCTCACCGGATCCATCGCGGCCCCGGTGCTGATCCACTGGCTGGTGGTGCTGGTCTGGCTGGAGCTGCTCGGGGGCCGCCGCTGGCTGGTGGAGGGGGCTCAGGGATAGGCGTTGGGCACGAAGAACTGTTCGTTCATCGGCGGACGCTGGTAGTCGGCACCGCTCTTGCGGGGTGGCAGTTCGATCGCCTTGGGGGTCATGTCCTCGTAGGGGACCTTGCTGAGCAGGTGACGGATGCAGTTGAGCCGGGCCCGGCGCTTGTCATTGGCCTCGACGGTGAACCAGGGGGCCTCCGGGATGTTGGTGTGGGCGAACATCTCGTCCTTGGCCCGGGAGAACTCCACCCAGCGGTCCCGGGATTCCAGGTCCATCGGGCTCAGCTTCCAGCGGCGGGCGGGATCCTCCAGGCGGGAGCGGAACCGGGCCTCCTGCTCGTCATCGCTGACGGAGAACCAGTACTTGATCAGGGTGATGCCGCTGCGCACCAGCATGCGCTCGAATTCCGGACAGGAGAGCATGAATTCATCCACCTGCTCCGGCGTGCAGAAGCCCATCACCTTCTCGACGCCAGCCCGGTTGTACCAGCTGCGGTCGAACAGGACGATTTCCCCGGCGGAGGGGAAGTTCTCGACGTAGCGCTGGAAGTACCACTGGGTCTTCTGCTGGTCGGAGGGGGTGCCCAGGGCCACCACGTTGCAGCCCCGGGGGTTGAGCGGCTCGGTGATGCGCTTGATGGTGCCGCCCTTGCCGGCGGCATCCCGACCCTCGAACAGCAGGATCATGCGGTACCCGACATGCTTGGCCCAGTACTGCATCTTGACCAGCTCCACCTGGAGCCGGGCCAGTTCCTTCTCGTAGAACTTGCGATCCAGCTTGGGGGGGCGTCCCTCGGAATGGTTGGCGAGGTCGTCGAAGATCGGAGAGGGCCTGTAGAGGTCCGACTCGCTCACGGCGGAAGCGCCGAGGCTTCGGGATGCTTTCGCCTTCGGCGGCTTGATCTTCAGGGTCTTGATCTTGAGACTTCCTTTTTCCTTTTTGTCATGTCCTTTGTCATGGCCTTTGCCAGGACCTTTGCCCATACCTTTGCCCGTACAGCCGACAGGGGTGTGCTGTCTACGGAATAGCCGATGGATGGGCTCCCGAGAGCAGCAAGGAACACCCGACGGCAAAGCGAGAGATTTTCTTCATGTTGGCGCCGGTGCCGGCGCGCGGCCCCTGGGGGAGAGGGTGGGCGACGGCAGGTCGGAGGCGGCCACCCACTGGGCGATGAGCTGCTCCTGCCGCACCAGTCGGTAGCGGTTCCGCTCGCTGGGATGCTGACGGTATTGCTCCCAGAGGCTCTCCAGCCTGGCGACGAGGGAGTGGTAGACGGGGTGGTTCTTGTTCATCACCTCACGGGTGAGGCATCAACAGGGGGTGGGGACGGTGGCCATCGGGCCGCCCTGGCCAGGGCAAGACTCAGCCGGCGACGCTGACGCCGGGGGCCCACTGGGCGATCAGCTGCTCCTGGCGGACGACGCGGTAGCGGTTGAGCTCGTTGGGCAGGTCGCTGTACTGCTCGTTGAGGGAGCGGAGCTGCTCCAGCAGCGCGTTCATGACGGGATGGTCCTTGTACATGCCGGGCACTCGTCTGCTGACCAAACCTTAACTGAATCGGAAGGGCCGCCACCCCCCTGTGCCGTCCGGGTCAGCGAACCCCCATGGCGGCCCCTTCGCGCCGGCAACGCCCGGTGCGGGAATGTCCCCGGATGGGGGGCGCGCCCCGGCTGGCCATGGACGACAGTGGTCGGACCTCTGCGGGGCCTGTCCCCGAAGGATGGCCGATGAGCACCCGATCGCTTCCAGCGTCCCTGCCGAAGGTCACGATTCCGAAGGTCACCATCGGTGAACTGGAGGCCAACTATTCGATGTACTGCAAGGCCCTGCGCCTGCTGGTCCGGGAAGGCCGGACCCTCAAGAAGATCCAGCGCACGGTCTGCTGGCACCGGCTCGAGCAGCTGCATCAGTGCCTGCCCAGCCAGTACAAGGACCCGGACTACCTCTTCCTGCTCCTGCGCCGCGAGACCAACCGCAAGGCGGCCGGCCTCCCCTGTCCCTCCTGAGGCCCACGCACCAATCCGGTAGCCATCGTCACACCGGCCTCGCCCGCCGGGTCGCCGGCCAGGGAGGGATGGTGGATGTTCAGCTCCAGCCCGTCGAAGCCGCCCTGCTCGGCCGTCTCCAGGGCCATGGCGAGGGGGGCCTCGAAGCCCCAGAGGGAGAAGAACAGCAGGGAAGGCACCGGAGAGGCACGAGGCAGGTCCCACTCTTCCCTGCCGCAGGGCGCCGCCGGGTAACCATCCCCACCGGGGACCACACCCGGTGCAAGTGTTCGTGACGAACGGTGTCCGGCGGACTCCGAGCGGGACAGTGGGTCCACGACGTCTCCCTCCGCCGACCCACGGCGACCTTCGTGACCGCCTCTCCACCCTCCGCGCCACCGGCGGCCGGCCCGGGCGCCGCTGCGCCCCTGCTGTCGGCTCCGCTGCTGCAGCGCCTCAATGAGCGACGGAACGGGCCCGGCTGGCGCCGGCTGACCTTCCACCTCACGGTGCTGGGGCTGGGGGCCCTGCTCTGGGGATGGCCCCTGCCGCCCGCCCTCCCCACCGCGGCGTTCTGGGACCTGCGGCTGGTGGGCCTGCTGCTGCTGGGCTGGGGCCTGGCCTTCGGCTTCTGCGCCATGCACGAATGCGGCCACCGCACCGCCTTCGCCGGCAAGGGCCTCAACGACGCCGTGGCCTGGTGGGCCGGTCTGCTGAGCTTCTACAACGCCGATTACTACCGCCGCTACCACCAGTGGCACCATCGCTTCACCCACCAGCCGGGCCTCGATCCGGAGCTGGAGGACGCCCCCGCCAGCACCCTGGCCGCCTACCTGCTCGAGCTCAGTGGCCTTCCCTGGTGGATCGGCAAGCTGCGCGGCCATGCCGCCGGCCTGCGCGGTGACTTCGGCGGCAGGCCCTACATCCCCGCCGAGGCGGCCGCGGCCGTCACCCGCTCGATCCGGCTCCAGGTCGCCGTCTACGCCGTCCTGCTGGCCGCCTCCCTGTGGCAGGGCAACGGCGCCCTGTTCTGGTTCTGGCTGCTGCCCCTGGCCGTCGGCCAGCCGCTGCTGCGCTTCGTGCTGATGGCCGAGCACGGGGGCTGCAGCACCGACACGGACGGCCTCAGCAACACCCGCACCACGCTGACCCTGCCGCCCCTGCGTTGGCTGATGTGGGACATGTCCTTCCACGTCGAGCACCACCTCTACCCCTCGGTGCCCTTCCACGCCCTCGCCGAGGCCCACGGCCATCTGGCGCCCCACCTGGTTCATACGGGCCAGGGCTATCTGGCGGTGCACCGCGACTTCGTGCGCGATCCCGCCCGACTTGCCCTCCCCTGAATCCCGATCCCTTGCCCCCCAGCCCTGCGCCCCCGCGCCGCTTCGCCCTCGGGGACTTTCCCCTCGCCGACGGTGGGACCCTTCCCGCCGCCTGGCTCGACTACCGGGTCTACGGAACGCTGGCAAGCGACCGCTCCAACCTGGTGCTCTACCCGAGCTCCTACGGCGCCTGGCCCGAGGACATCGACTGGGTGGTGGGGCCGATCCTCGATCCGCAGCGCTGGTGCGTGGTCCTGGTCAGCCAGTTCGGCAATGGCCGCTCCACCAGCCCCAGCAACGCCGGGCCGGGCCTGGCGGCCGGCCGCTGGCCCGTCGATCACCGCGACAACGTGGCCGCCCAGCGCCGGCTGCTGGAGGAGGCCTTCCAGGTGGCCGCGCCGGCGCTGATCTACGGCTGGTCGATGGGGGCCCAGCAGGCCTACCACTGGGCCGTGCTGGAGCCGGAGCGGACCCGACGCATCTGCTGCGTCTGCGGCACGGCGCGCACCACCGCCCATAACCGGGTGTTCCTGCTCAGCCTGCGCCAGGCCCTCACCGCCGATCCCCACTGGGATGGGCGGTGCTTCCGGGGCGTACCGGAGCAGGGGTTGCGCACCTTCGCCCTGATCTACGCCAGCTGGGCCGCCAGCCAGCCCTTCTACCGCCGCGGCGCCCATCGCCAGCTGGGCTACGCCAGCGTCGACGCCTACGTGGAGCAGGCCTGGCTGCCGGCCTACCGCCGCCATGACCCCCATGACCTGCTGGCCATGCTCGACGTCTGGCTGGCGAACGACGTGGCCGCCGCCGCCGGGATCAGCGCCACCGAGGCCACTGGCGATGGTGCTGCCGATGGCGATCCCGATGCCGACCTGGCCGCGGCCCTGGGGCGGATCCGGGCCCGCACCGCCGTGATCGCCGGCCGCCACGACCTCTATTTCACCCCCGGTGACTGCCAGGCCGAGGCCGCCCTGATCCGCGGTGCCCACTTCGAGGTCCTGGAGTCCGACCTGGGGCACCGGGCCGGCAACCCCCGCGACGCGCTGGCCGAGCAGCGCCAGCTGCGGGCCGCCGTGGATCGGCTCTGCGCCGACTGACGCCTCTGCGCCGACGGACGACCTCCGTCTCCAGCCCCCCGTTCCCCCTCACCACCCCCGATGACCGATCTGGCCCGCTTCGCCGCCACCCATGGCATCCGCCACTTCCTCTTCTCCTTCTGCGACCTGTTCGGGGTGCAGCGGGCCAAGCTGGTGCCGGCGGCCGCGGCGGCCGAACTGGCCCGATCCGGGGCCGGCTTCGCCGGTTTCGCCGCCTGGCTCGACATGACCCCGGCGGATCCGGACGTACTGGCGATCCCCGATGTCACCAGCCTGATGGTGCTCCCCTGGCAGAAGGACGTGGCCTGGGTGGCCACCGATCTGCAGGTGGAGGGGCAGGTGCTGGAGCAGTCGCCCCGCCGGGTGCTCCAGCGGCAGATCGCCCGGGCGGCGGCCCTGGGCCTGCAGTTCCGCAGCGGCGTGGAGGCGGAGTTCTTCCTGATGGACCCGGAGCGGGAGGCCATCGCCGATGGCCTCGACCGGCAGTCCAAGCCCTGCTACGACCAGCTGGCCCTGATGCGCCACTACCCGCTGATCAGCGAGCTGCTGGACGGCATGGAGAGCCTTGGCTGGGGGCCGTACCAGGCCGACCACGAGGACGCCAACGGCCAGTTCGAACTCAACTGGACCTATGCCGAATCGCTGCTGACCGCCGACCGCCACGCCTTCTTCCGCGTGATGGCGGCCGCCCTGGCGGAACGCCATGGGGTGCGGGTGAGTTTCCATCCCAAGCCGATCCCGGCCCTCACCGGCAACGGCGCCCACCTGCATGCCTCGCTCTGGGACGAGGGGGGGCGCAATGTGTTCCACGACCCCGCCGGGGAGAAGGGCCTGTCGGAGCTGGCCTACCGGTTTCTCGCCGGTCTGCTGGCCCATGCCCCGGCCCTGTGCGCCCTCACCAATCCGGTGGCCGGCAGCTACCGGCGCCTGGCGCGGTCCGTCACCAGTTCCGGCGCCACCTGGTCCCCCTCCTGGATCAGCTACGGCGGCAACAACCGCACCCACATGGTGCGCATCCCCGACGACCAGCGGATCGAGCTGCGACTCGGCGACGGCGCCGCCAACCCCTACCTGCTCCAGGCGGCGGTGCTGGCGGCGGGTCTGGACGGCATCGAGCGGCAGCTTGAGCCTGGGGCCCGCAGTGATCTGAACACCTACGTGGAGGCGCCGGCGGGGGCGGCCTCCCTGCCCACCTGTCATGCCGATGCCCTCGAGGCCTTCCGCCACGACGCGCCGCTGCGGGACTCCCTGGGTGAGGCGTTCTGCACCGCCTACGAGGCCCTGGTGGCCCAGCGCAACGACGAGTGAGGGCGCCGCGGGGAGGCCCGCTTCCCGCCCGGGCGAAGACAGGCACGATTGCCTATGGCCACGGCGGCCGGGAGGGATGAGAGTGAGTCCAGAAACCAGGAGGCTCCAGCGATGGAAGACACCCCGCCCGGTCAGATGTCAGGAGTGTGCTGACGGCAGGCCCCTGCTCCAACAGTCTTGTTCCCTATAGCGGTTTCCCGGTCTTTCGCAGATCACCCGACGCATCGTTCAGGTGCCCACGGGTCCATGGAAACCGGCCCCTGGATGCCTCGGCCCCAGGTGCCTCCCTCCGCAGCTCCGACTCCGAAACCCACCCCCGGGGACTCCCACGAATCCCCAGCCCCGCTGACCTCCCACTGATGGCGCGTCCATGGCGGAGGAGCATCCTCGTCTCCCTCCCCATCACCCATCCACGGTCCCCTAGGACCCGATCGTCAGCCCTTCTGATCGTCAACGCTTCCGAACTTCAACCGTCTCACCGACCGTTCAACCGGAGTCACCACCGACATCAGACAACCCGAACCACGTCAGAAACGTCACCGTTCCACCCCAAGCCCGGCGATCCTGGACGCCGGGCTTTTTCATGGGCCCGTGGCACCTCAGGCCGCGACCATGGGCCGTCGGATCCCGCCGGCCCGGCAGAACCGCCTAGGTTTGCTTAACAATTAGACAGGGTCGATGGCACGCCTGCCCTGGGCCGTTCTGCTGCTGACACTGCTGGGGGCCCGGTATCTGGGCTGGCGCTTCAGTGCCAGCCTCAACCTGGCCACACCGCTGGCCGCCAGCCTCAGCATCCTGACCCTGGCGGCGGAGATGGTCCTGCTGGCCGGGTTCTTCCTGCAGCTCTGGTTCACGCTCCTGCCCGAACGGCCGGCGCCCGCCGCGGGTCCGATCCCCACGCCCGTCCCGTCGGTCGACGTGCTCGTGCCCAGCTGCAGCGAACCCGCCGAGCTGGTGGAGCGCTGCCTGCGGGGCTGCCTGGCGATGGACTATCCCAGCCACACGGTCTGGCTGCTCGACGACAGCGACCGGCCGGAGCTGGCGGAACTCTGCCACCGCCTCGGCTGCCGCTACGTGGCCCGTCAAGAGCACGCCCATGCCAAGGCCGGCAACCTCAACCACGGGTTGGGCCACTGCACAGGGGAGCTGGTGGCGGTCTTCGACGCCGACGTCGTGCCCCTGCGGCCCTTCCTGCGCCGCACGGTCGGCCTGTTCGCCGACCCGACCGTGGGCTTCGTGCAGACCCCCCAGAGCTACATGAACGCCGATCCGGTGATGCGCAACCTGAGCCTGGAGCGCTGGCTGCTGCCCGACGAGGAAAGCTTCTACCGCTGGATCCAGCCCACCCGCCAGAACCTCAATGCCGTGGTGTGCGCCGGCACCTCCTTCCTGATGCGGCGCGAAGCGCTGGAGCGGGTGGGCGGCTTCGAGACGGCCACCCCATCGGAGGACCTGGCCACCGGCATCCGGATCACCGCCGCCGGCTACCGCAACCACTACCTCTCGGAGAAGCTGAGCGCCGGCCTGGCCCCCTTCACGGCCGCGACCATGGCCCGGCAGCGCTGCCGCTGGGGCAGCGGTTCCCTCCAGACCCTGCGCACCGGCGCCAACCCGCTGCGGATCCCCGGGCTCAGCCCCCTGCAGCGGCTCGCCTACAGCGAAGGCATCCTGCACTGGTTCACCTTCCCCGCCCAGCTGGTGCTGCTCTGCACGCCGCTCAGCCTCGGCCTGCTGGGCATCGCCCCGATCCTCTTCAGCGGCGATGCCCTGCTCACGGTCGCCATGCCATTCGTGTTCAGCCAGCTGCTGCTCACCCGCTGGCTGAGCGGCCACGCCCGCGCGGCGATCCTGCCGGAGCTGTACCGCTGGATCTTCCTGGTGCCGATCTGTGCCGCCGTAGTCGCCACGGCCCTGGGCCGGCCGCGGCGGTTCCGGGTCACCCCGAAGGCGGTGGTGGGCCGGGACACCGGACCGGATGCGGGCCTGCTGCTGCCGCTGCTGGCATTGCTGGCCCTGCAGCTGGTGGCGCTCTGGAACCTGGCGCCGGGTCGGCTGCCGCTGCTGGCCGGCCAGGAGGGGCTGCTGCCGGTCCCGGCCGCCACGGTCGGGGTGGTGCTGGGCTGGAGCCTGCTGAACGGCCTGCTGCTGCTGCTGGCGATCCGCAGCTGCTGGGACCGGCCCCACCGGGATGGGGTTCCCTGGTTCGCCCTGTCCCTGCCGGTGCGGCTGCAGCACAGCGCTGGGACGGTGCATGGGCGCCTGCGAGCCATCAGCGCCACGGGCGCCGATCTCGGCCTGGAAAGCCCGGAGGTCGCTTCGGTTCTCCAGGCGGCCGACCGGCTCAGCCTGGAGGGGCTGGTGCCGGGTGTGGCGCTGCCGTTCCTGGTCATGGCCCGGGAGGCGGGAGCCATCGGCGGAGTCTGGGGACCGCTCACCCCGCCCCAGCGGGATCAGCTGGAGACCCTGCTCTACCGCCGCGAGGGGCTGTGGCCCACCCTGCGGGCCCCCTTCGAGCTGCGAACCCTGCCCCTGGTGCTGCTGCGCACGCTGCAGCGGGTGGAACCGGAAAGCTGGTTCCGCCGCAGTCTCATTCCCCAGCTTCCACCGCTGGTGGGGCTGCCGCTCCCCAGGCATGCAGACCTTGCAGCACGGGCAGGAGCGCCCGACCCCGCTCGCTGAGGTCGTACTCCACCCGCGGCGGCACCTCACCGTAGACGCAGCGGCAGACGACAGCATCGGCCTCCAGCTCCCTCAGCTGGGCCGTGAGCACCTTGTGGCTGACCCCCACCAGGGACCGCTGCAGGGCCGAGAAGCGCTGGGGACCCTCCCGGAGCCGGCAGAGGATCAGCAGCTTCCAGCGGCCGCGCATCACCCGCAGGGCCAGCTCCGCCGGGCAGAGCTGGGCATCGCCGGAGTCCAGGGAATCGGGGAGGGAGGCCGTCACAGGGATCTGGGTTACCGGCAGGTGCCCCAGGCACAAGCCGGTGCGTTCTTGTCAGTCAGGGTGCGTGTCCGCCAGAGTCCCCCATGAACTTAACAATCCCTTACGGCCCGGGGCATCCCCGCTCCAGCCGGTCGGTCACTGCCCCATGAGCGACCTGTTCACCCCCCTGACCGTGGGCCCCCTGGAGCTGCCCAACCGGGTGCTGATGGCCCCCCTCACCCGATGCCGGGCCGAACCGGACCATGTTCCGGGCCCGCTGATGGCCGCCTACTACCAGCAGCGGGCCAGCGCCGGCCTGCTGATCGCCGAGGCCACCATGGTGATGGAGGGCAACTCGGCCTTCTGGCACGAGCCCGGCATCCATTCGGCGGCCCAGGTGGCGGGCTGGCGGCTCACCACCGACGCGGTCCATGCCGCCGGTGGGCGCATCGTGCTGCAGATCTGGCATGGCGGGCGGGCCTGCCACCCCCTGCTCAACGATGGCCGCCAGCCCGTGGGGCCGAGCCCGATCGCCATCACCGGCGACGAGGTGCACACCCCCGAGGGGAAACAGCCCTATGTCGTCCCCCGGGAGCTGGCCGACGATGAACTGCCGGCGATCGTGGCGGGGTTCCGCCAGGCCACCCGCAACGCCCTCGACGCCGGCTTCGACGGGGTCGAGGTGCATGGCGCCAACGGCTACCTGCTCGACGCCTTCCTGCGGGACGGCAGCAACCGGCGCCAGGGTCCCTACGGGGGACCGATCGCCAACCGGGCCCGGCTGCTGCTGGAGGTGCTGGAGGCGGCCCGGGCCGAATCGCCCCTGGTGGGCCTGCGGATCTCGCCGCTGAACGGTTACAACGCCATGGTCGACAGCGACCCCATCGGGCTGTCCGCCTGGCTGGCCCAGCGTCTGGAAAGCACCGGCCTGGATTACCTGCACGTGATGCGGGGGGACTTCCTCGGCCAGCAGCACGGCGATGTGCTCACCCCGATCCGGGCCGGCTTCTGCGGGGTGCTGGTGGGGAACATGGGCTACACGGCCGAGGAGGCCAACGCCGCCATCGGCGCCGGCCAGCTGGACGCGGTGGCCTTCGGCACGCCGTTCCTGGCCAACCCGGACCTGCCCGAACGCCTGCGCCGCAGCGCCCCCCTGCAGTCCCCCGATCCGGCCACCTATTACTCACCAGGTCCGGCCGGCTACACCGACTACCCCTTCCTGGAATCCGCCTGACATGTCCCCCGACCTTCTGGTGCTGAGTGCCAGCAACGGCGAGAACCTGAAACTCGCCGAGCGTTTCGCCGCCGCCGCCCACGCCCGCGCCATGGCCGCCGAGGTGCTCGACCTCACCACCCTGTCCCTGCCGCTCTACAACCCCCGCACCCACGCGGAGTCCGGCCTTCCCGCCGAGGTGGAGGGGCTGAGCCGCAGGCTCGAGGCCGCCCCCCGCTGAGTGATCTGCGCCCCCGAGTACAACGGCTCCCTGCCGCCTGTGCTGACCAGCGCCATCGCCTGGCTCTCGGTGCAGGGGGACGGCTTCCGCACCCTGTTCAACGGCCGGCCGGTGGCGATCGCCACCCATTCCGGCGGTCCCGGTGTCGAGGTGCTGGCGGTGCTGCGCATCCAGCTGGCCCACCTCGGGGCCCACGTGGTGGGTCGCCAGCTCTCCAGCAGCCGCCGCAATCCCGCCAAGGACAGCAGCATCGATGACATCGTCCACCGTCTCCAGCGCATGGAACCGATTCAACCCTGAGGACCCGCCCCATGACCCTTGTCTTCCGACCCGCCGCCGAGCGCTTCCACAGCCGTCTCGACTGGCTGGACAGCTGGCACAGCTTCTCCTTCTCCCACCACCACGATCCGGCCTGGATGGGGTTCGGACCGCTGCGGGTGATCAACGACGACACGATCGCCGCCGGCCGCGGCTTCGGCATGCATCCCCACCGGGACATGGAGATCGTCACGGTGATGGTGGACGGCCAGCTCAACCACCACGACTCCATGGGCCACAGCGAGGTGCTGCGGGCCGGAGAGGTGCAGGCGATGAGCGCCGGCACCGGCGTGGTCCACAGCGAGATGAACCAGGGCGAGAGCCCTTGCCGGCTGCTGCAGATCTGGATCGAACCGGATCGGGCGGGCCACCCCCCGGCCTATCGCCAGGAGCCGTTCCGGCTCCAGCCCGGCTGGACACCGCTGCTGGATCCGGATGGACACCAGGGGGCCCTGGCCATCAACCGTCGGGTGCGGCTCTGGCGGGCCCGGGCAGGCGCAGGCGAGCGGCTGGAGCTGGCCATCGCCTCCGATGCCAGCGGCTGGCTGCAGGTGATTGATGGCGAGGGCACGGCCTTCGGCCGACCGCTGCAACGGGGCGACGGCCTCGGCTTCCCCGCGGCCACCCCGGACTGCCTCCAGGCCGGCCCCGCCGGGGCGGACGTGCTCCTGTTCGAACTGCGCTGAGCGTGCCCGACGTGCCGGGTTGGCAGGCCCACCCCGGCACGGCCCCAGGATGGGGGGAACAGCCCGACGTCATGGCCCGCTTCCTGCTGCTCTTCAGGCCCCGGGCACCCCTGCCGCCAACGGAGCTCATCGGTCGGCTGGATCCCCTGGTCCTGCGGTTCCACGCCGACGTGGAGCACCGCTCCCCCGCCCATCTCAGCGCCATGGTCCGGGGAGACCACGAGACGCTGCGGCTGCAGCTGATCGCCGACGTGCAGGCCAAGGCGGATGGGCCCGTGCTGGAACTGGTGCTGATGAGCCGTGAGGCCATGGGGGCGGGGGCGCCCCACACCAAGCAGCTGTTCGAGACCCTGGTGGCGATCGCCGCCGAGGTGATGCCCGACCTTGACCTGGTGTTTCGATCCGACAGGGACGGCGCCCTGCCCGACCGCAACTGAGAGAATCGGTCGAATGCAGACGCTCTCGCCGACCCCTGCCGCCCTCGCGGAGCTGCAGCCGCCCCGCGGCTATCGCGTGCTCGCCTGGATCGGTCTGGTGGCCAACCTGCTGGCCCTGCCGCTGGGCCTGGCAGCGATCCTGTTCACCAGCCTCTGGCGCACGGCCAATGTGGTCGTCTACACCAGTGCCGTGCTGCCGGTGGTGGCCCTGGGCGTGGTGGCCTGCGTCGCCCTGCTGAAGTGGCGCCTCTGGGGCCAGGTGCTGGCGATCGTGGCCCTGTCGCTGGATCTGGCGATCGAAATGGCCTACGGCATCGTGCGCCTGGCGCTGGTGGGTGAGGAACGGCTCCTGCTGGCGGTGGGCGCGCCGTTGGCCTGGGGCCTGACCCTGGCGGCCCTGGTGTTCTGGTGCCGTCCCGCGATCCGCTCCTACCTGCGCTGAGGGGCCCCGCAGGCCTCCGGGCAACCTGCCGTTCTGTATCAACGGCTCCACCCATGGGGCAGGACACAAGGATTGGATAACCTCCAGCCGTCCCAAGCTGTTTCCATGCCCAGCCCCCAACGCTTCGCCGCCATTCAGGAGATTCACCAGCGCCCGCCGGTGGTGACCCCCCCCATCGAGTCGCTGGATGAGCTCTGGGCCAGCGACGTGTTCAGCCTGGCCAAGATGAAGGCGGCCCTGCCCAAGGACATCTTCAAGTCGGTGCAGCGCACCATCAAAGAGAACGGCAAGCTCGACGTCTCGGTCGCCAACGTGGTGGCCCAGGCGATGAAGGAATGGGCCACCGGCCGCGGCGCCCTCTACTACGCCCACGTCTTCTACCCGCTCACCAACGCCACCGCTGAGAAGCACGACGGCTTCATCTCGGTGCAGGGTGACGGCTCGGTGATCACCGAGTTCACCGGCAAGGTGCTAGTGCAGGGCGAACCCGACGGCTCCTCCTTTCCCAGCGGCGGCATCCGCACCACCTTCGAGGCCCGCGGCTACACCGCCTGGGACATCACCAGCCCGGCCTTCCTGATGGAGACCCCCAACGGTCTCACCCTCTGCATCCCCACCGTCTTCATCTCCTGGACCGGCGAGGCCCTCGACAAGAAGACCCCCCTGCTGCGCTCCAACGCCGCCATGAACAAGCAGGCCCAGCGCCTGCTGCGGCTGCTCGGCGAAACCGAGGTGGCCCCGGTCAACTCCAGCTGCGGCGCTGAGCAGGAGTACTTCCTGGTCGACAGTGCCTACGTGCCCCTGCGTCCCGACCTGCTGCTGGCCGGCCGCACCCTGTTCGGCAAGCCCTCCGCCAAGGGTCAGCAGTTCGACGACCACTACTTCGGCGCCATCCCCCAGCGGGTTCAGGTGTACATGCAGGACGTGGAGCGTCAGCTCTACAAGCTGGGCATCCCCGCCAAGACCCGCCACAACGAGGTGGCCCCGGGCCAGTTCGAGATCGCCCCGTTCTTCGAGGCGGCCAACGTGGCCACGGATCACCAGCAGCTGATCATGACCATTCTCAAGAGCACGGCACGCCGCCACGGCATGAACTGCCTGCTCCATGAGAAGCCCTTCGAAGGCATCAACGGCTCCGGCAAGCACGTCAACTGGTCGGTGGGCAACCCCACCCAGGGCAACCTGCTGGATCCGGGCAGCACCCCCCACGAGAACATGCAGTTCCTGCTGTTCTGTGGCGCCGTCATCCGCGGGGTGCACAAGTTCGGCCCCCTGATGCGGGCCGTGGTGGCCACCGCCGGCAACGACCACCGACTCGGCGCCAACGAAGCTCCCCCGGCGATCATCTCCGTCTACCTGGGCAGCCAGCTCGAAGACGTCTTCCGCCAGATCAAGGAGGGAGATGTGAAGGGCTCCACCCATGCCGGCGTCATGCAGCTGGGCGTCGACACCCTGCCGGAATTCCCCAAGGATCCCGGCGACCGCAACCGCACCTCCCCCTTCGCCTTCACCGGCAACCGCTTCGAGTTCCGGGCCGTCGGCTCCAACCAGTCGGTGGCAGGCCCCCTGGTGGCCATGAACACGATCCTGGCCGATTCGCTGGCCTACGTGAGCGACCAGCTGGAGCAGAAGATGGCCGCCGGCGAAAGCCTGCCCGGAGCCGCCTTCTCCGTGCTCAAGCAGATCATGACCGACCACGGCAACGTGGTCTTCGGCGGCGACGGCTACTCCAGCGAATGGCACCGCATCGCCGTGGAGGAGCGGGGTCTCGAGAACCTGCCCACCACCGCCGACTCCCTGCCGGTGCTGCAGCGTCCTGAGGTCCGCGACCTCTTCGCCCAGCAGGGTGTGCTCACCCCCCTGGAGCTGGAGAGCCGCTTCGAGGTCTACGCCGAGCAGTACGTGCTGGCCATCGACGTGGAGGCCAAGCTGGCGGTCCAGATCGCCCAGACCCAGATCTACCCGGCCGCCATGCGCTACCTGGGTGAGCTGGCCAGCTCCCTGCAGCTGCAGACTTCCATGGGCCTGCAGGTGTCCCTGGAGACCCAGCACAAGGTGGCGTCCCTCAGCGCCAAGCTGATGGAACTGAGCGGTGCCCTCGAAAGCGCCATCAGCAACGCCCCCCACGGCACCATCGCCCACATGCGCTACTCGGCCGACACCCTGATGCCGCTGATGCACCAGCTGCGGGAGGCGGTCGATGGCCTCGAGGCCCTGGTGGACGACAACCTCTGGCCCCTGCCCTCCTACCAGGAGATGCTGTTCATCCGCTGAGGGCACCCCTTCCGCGGGCACGTTGCAGAGCGGGGAGGGCCTTTCGGGGCCCTCCTTTTTTTGTGCCCCACGGACCGGGACCTCAAGATCTGCACGCTTGGTTCCCGTCGGCACAGTCGCTCGCCGACCGGAGGTGCTGGAGTCGTTGGATGACCGTTCCCGCCGACCTCCCGGACCTGGACGAGCACTACGGCTCCTACTGCCGGGCCATGCGGATGCTGGTGCGGGAGGGCAAGAGCCTCAAGAACGTGCAGCGCACCGTCTGCTGGCAGCAGCTGGCCCGCCTGCACGACTGCCGTCCGGCCCGCTACCAGGAGCCGGATGCCCTCTATCTGAAGCTGTGCCGCGAAGGCGGGGCTGCCGGTGGGGCGGCCTCGAAGCGCTGATCACGGGACGGCGATGACGGGACGCCTTTCCGTGATTCGGTCGCATCGGCCACTGACAGGCACCCCTTGAGCGAACGATGACGGGTGTTCCCTTGCATTCGACGTTTTGTCCATGGACGCACCTACGGCCTTCGCCGCGGTGGCTCTCGCCGCCGTCTCCTGGGACGGGGCCCTCACCATGGCGGGCACACGGGCCCTTCGCCACGCCCTCGACTACCGCGCCCCCTTCAAGGGCAGGAGCGACAAGGAGATGATCAGCCTGATGGACACGCTGCTCCAGGGCCTGCGGGCCAAGGGGGCGATCGGCCTGATGGAGGAGGCGGCCGCGGTGCTGGACGACCGGCAGCGGCACACGGCCTATGCGGTGGCGGCCGAGATCATGCGCTCCGACGGCCCCCTGGAGGAGCAGGAGCAGGAGATCCTCGCCGACCTGGCCAGCACCCTGCGCCTCGACCCGGAGGAGACCACCAAGGTCCTCGCGGTGATGGACGTTCTCCATGCCAGCATCCTGGAGCCCGCCGTGAGCGCATGAGTTCCGCCCCCGCCGGCCTCCGCATCGCCGTGGTGGGGGCCGGCAGTTCCGGCCTGCTGCTCGCCCTGATGTTGCAGCGCCAGGGCCACCGGGTCTCCCTGTTCGAGCGCTCCGGGCGGCTGCGCACCGATGGCTGCGGCATCCTGCTGGTGAAGAGCGGTGTGGAGGCGGTGGCGGCGGCCGCCGTCCCTGGCCTGCTCGACGACCTGCTGGCGGGCGGCCATCCGGTGCAGCGGTTCGTGTTCCGCAACCTCAGGGGCGACCTGATCGAAGCCAGCCCGGCGGAACGGGAAGCGGGGGAGCTGCCCTCCCTGCTGATCCACCGCCGCGCCATCCTCGATGCCCTCTGGCGCCATCTGGATCCCTCCGGCTTCCACGGCGACCATGTGCTCGTCGGCTGGAGCCAGAGCGAGGACGGTGTGGAGGCCCGCTTCGCCGATGGCCGCCAATGGAGGGGCGATCTGCTGGTGGGGGCCGATGGGATCTTCTCCCGCGTGGCGGCCCTGCTCTGCCCGGAGCGACGCCTGCAGTACCTGGGGGATCGGGTCTGGCGGGGGGTGGTGACGGACGCGACCTTCTGCACCGGCGGGGATTTCTTCGTCTATGCCCGGGGCCGGGGCATCTACGCCAACTTCTTCGATCTCGGCCCCGACGCCCAGGGCCGGGGGCGCACCCACTGGGGCTTTTTCCAGGAGGAGGAGCTGCCCGACGACCGGGAAACCCGGCAGAGCCTGCTGGAGGAAGGGGTGCCCGCCGCCGCCCTCGCCAAGCTTCCCGCCGATGCGGCCGCGGTGATCGCCGCCACGGCCCCGGAGGGGGTGGTGGCCAACTGGTCGTTCGACATTGATCCCCTGCCCGCCCTCGTCGCCGGCCGGGTGGCTCTCATCGGCGATGCCGCCCACGCCATGAGCTCCTCCCAGGCCCGGGGGATGACGGCGGGGCTGGAGGATGCGGTGGCGCACGGCTCGCGCCGGGCGCCGCGGCCACACCGCAGCTGGCGTTGCAGGCCTACGAGGCGGAGCGGCTTCCGGTCGTGCACCGCTATCAGGAGCGCAGCCGCCAAGTGAGCCATCGCACGGGCCGGAAAAGCCCGCCGACCCGGAATACCGCCAGGACCCGGTAGCTGAGCAACACCGAAAGATGTTGTGAAGGTGACAGTTCGGATCTGGCACAGGGCCCAGAATGGCAATCCTGTATACGAGGCAAGACGTGGCGATCTCCTTACCTCAGTCCTCCCGCTCGCGCAGCAGCGCCCAGACCCGCAGCAACGTCCAGACGTGCCGCACTTACCGGCTGGTGGATCAGCAGGGTGATCCCCATCCGATCCTCGACGACCTCTACGAGTCCCTGGATGCTGCCTGGAGTGAGGCTCTCAACTGGTGGCAGGAGGAATTCGGCCCCGTGCAAGGTCCCGTCGGCATCGGCGTCGAGGTGAGCACCCTGAGCGGAGAGTGGCGCACCCTCCGTTACCCGGGCACCTGATGTCCGGGAGCTGATCAGGGGGCAGCTGAGGAGGCCTCAGGCCACCGTCACCCCCTTCCAGAACGCCACCCGCCCCCGGATGTTGCTCGCAGCTTCCTTCGGCTCCGGGTAGTACCAGACGGCATTGGCATTCTCCTTGCCGTCGACGATCAGGTCGTAGTAGTGCGCTTCCCCCTTCCAGCCGCAGAAGGAGCGGTGGCTGGAGGGGCGGATGCTGGCTGGGTCGAGGGCTTCAGCCGGGAAGTAGGCATTGCCTTCCACCGTCACGATGTCGACGCTGCTGGCGATCACCTTTCCGTTCCAGCTGGCCTGCATCGTGGGCGTCCTGAGGGATTCCCATCCTGGCGCCTGCCCAGCGGCAGCGGCCGGTTCACTCACCAGTCATTGGGCTGGTAGATCCTCAGCGTCCCCACCCCCACCGGGCTGGGGACCGGCCCGGGGCCGGACGGGATCGCCGTCACCTGGAACAGATAGGTGTCGGCCTGGACGGGGTTGAACCAGGGCCGCAGGGACACCGTCACGGTCGCGCCGGGCGGCACGGGCTCCGGGAAGCTGAGGCTGAAGCGCCGGGCGGCAGGATCGAACGCGGCCAGCACCGGGATCCGGCTCCCCTCGCGGCGGGGCACGCCGAGAAAGGCGCGGGTGCGCTCGACGGCAAACGGGAACTGCCAGTCGGCCCCTCGGTTCTGCTGGATGGTCATGCCGCCGAGGGAGGCCCCCGCCCGTTCATCGAGGCTGAGGGTGAAGAAGTACTCCGCCGGCGACTGGCCCACGTTGGTGGTGTAGCTGGTCAGGGTCACCTTCCAGGGGGCCCGGACGAACTGGGTGCGGCCGCCCGGCTCCTGGGCGTGGCCGGTGGGGACGGCTGCCGCCGCGGCCAGGCTCAGCGCCGCCAGCGGCGGAACCGCCCGGCGCAGACCCCGAAAGAGGTCCCGGTGGAGGCCCCCCAGGGGAGCACGACCCGAAATGCCTGCCATGGCCCCCACCCGCATCAATCCCAACGCTAAGGGCCGGTGCCGAGGGGTCGGCCCGCGGCGGCAAGGAAGGGGGACGGATCCTGGTCGCGGCGATGCTGGACGGGGATCGGCTCTCCCGCCGCCAGGGGATCGGCCGGATCGAGACGGGCGGTGGCCTCCAGGCAACGGCGCAGCAGGCGGGCCGCGTGCAGCGGCATGTCCCTGGGCACGCTGATGCGATCGCGCAGGTAGCGCAGGCCACGGGCCGACCCGGGGGGCGGCGGGCAATCCTGGCCCGTGATCAGCCGGGTGAGGGCACAGCGCAACGGTCGGTCGAAGCCATCCGATCCGAGGGGATTGCGCGCCAGCAGGGGCCCCCGGTGCCGGAGCACCCGGGCCAGGGCCACGGCGGCCGCGTCGGCCGGCTCGCCCTGGCTGGTCTCGGGATCGGCCCCGGGTGGATCCACGATCGGCCAGGGACCGGCATCGATGCGGTCGGCGAGATCCCTCTGCTCGCCGCTGCCGCTGGCATGACAGCCGCCCATCTGGGGAGGCAGGTCATGGGCGTGGGTGTGGAAATCGCTCTGGGTGCCGAGGTAGGTGGAGCGCTCCTCCAGGGCCCGGAACCAGCGGTCGATGGTGGGATGGCGCGCCCGCAGCAGGTATCCCTTGTAGTAGGCGAGGCTGGCGTTCATGCGCTCGAGGTAAGGCACGAAGATCAGGTCCACCGTGCCGAGGTCTCCGAGCAGAAACGCTCCCGGCTCGGCCTCGAGGGCGGCCGCGAACCGTGCGGCCCAGCGGTCGAAGTTCTCCAGGCTCCTGGCCTCGTCGGCGGCCCCCCGGGCCTGGACACAGAGCCATTGGCACCAGGCCCGGAACACCTGACGCTCCAGCTGGCGCAGCGGCAGGGCCACGGACGACTGCATCGCCGCCCCCAGGGGGCCGAAGCTCTGCTCGAGGGCCTCGAGGATGCGATCGCTTTCGGTGATCAGACGGCCATCGAGTTCGAGGGCCGGCAGCATGCCGCTGGGGACCCGCTCGGTGTACCAAGGCTCCTTCCGCCCGTAGCAGAACATCGTCACCTTGCTGGTCCGATAGGGAACCCGCTTCTCCTCCAGCCACAGCCAGACTTTCTGGCAGTAGGGGCACCAGGCGTGGTGGTCGCGATACAGCGTGACGCGGACCTCCGCCTCCGGGCGGCCGAACAGCCGCAAGCGGGCCTGGGGGCTGGTGGGGCCTGCCGTCGGATCGCTTGGCGCCGGCCCGGCCGTCAGGGCCAGCGCGCCCCAGTCCATCGGCTCGGGAGGCATGCTTGCGGAGCCGGCCATGCAGGGGCGAAGGGGCCAATCACCCTAGTCAAGCTGCCAGGTGTAATCCATGCGGAGCGCTCGCACCAGCCCGGCCGGCGAATCTAAAGTACACAACATCCACGCTCCACATCAGTCTCCATGTTCGACGCCTTCACCAAGCTCGTCGCCCAAGCCGACGCTCGCGGTGAATTCCTCAGCCCCGGCCAGATCGATGCCCTGGGCGCCATGGTGGCCGAGAGCAACAAGCGGATGGACACGGTCAACCGCATCACCTCGAACGCCTCCAAGATCGTCACCAACGCCGCCCGCGATCTGTTCGACCAGCAGCCCGCCCTGATCGCCCCCGGCGGCAACGCCTACACCCACCGCCGCATGGCCGCCTGCCTGCGCGACATGGAGATCGTTCTGCGCTACGTCACCTACGCGATCTTCACCGGCGACGCCTCCGTGCTCGAGGACCGCTGCCTCAACGGCCTGCGCGAGACCTACCTGGCCCTCGGAGTGCCCGGTGCCTCCGTGGCCGAGGGGATCCGCAAGATGAAGGACGCCGCCATCGCCATCGCCAACGATCGCAACGGCATCACCCCCGGTGACTGCTCCGCCCTGATGTCGGAAGTGGGGACCTACTTCGATCGCGCCGCCGCCGCCGTCGCCTGATCTGCCCATCCGCCGCAACCCTTCTGCCGGGGCCCAGCCCCGGCTTTTTTGTGACCGTTCGCTGGCCAGAGAGCCAGTTTGTTCGTTTGGCTACACAACCATGCTTCCCCTGCACTGAGGGTGATTTTTACCTTTCCCAAGGTTCACCCCCCTTTTGCGATGCATGGATCACCGACTGGTGCATCGACGGCGTCCGCGTCATCCGCGCTCATGACCTTCGATCGCCTCCGTGGCCGCTTTCTGGTTGGGCTTCAGGATCAACGCCTGAGGAGAATCGCCTTCTTTCTGCTGGCGGTGGGGGCTGGCATCGGTCCGCTGCTGGCCGGCTCGGCCAAGGCGGCCCTGGCGATGGCTCCCACCGACGGGGCCGACACCCTGCTGATGCTGGTGGGTTCAGCTCTTGTCCTGCTGATGACCCCTGGCCTGGCCTTCTTCTACGGGGGCTTCACGCGTCCGAAGAACGTGCTGAACTGCATGATGATGAGCTTCTTCCTGATGGGGCTCATCGGCGTCCTCTGGGTGGTGATCGGCTACAGCCTGGCCTTCGACGTCGGCTTCGGCAGCCCCTTCATCGGTGGCCTGGGATCGATGTTCCTGCATGGCGTCGGCGGTGAACTCGGTGACCAGCCCCTGGCGGCCGGCTTCCCGATCAGTGCCACCTCCTTCGCCCTGTTCCAGGGCATGTTCGCGATCATCACGCCGGCCCTGATCTCCGGCGCCCTGGTGGAGCGGGTCAGCTTCAAAGCCTGGTTCTGGTTCTGTCTGATCTGGAGCCTGCTGATCTATTCCCCGATGGCCAAAATGGTCTGGGGCGGCGGCTTCATCGGCCCGTTCGGATCGATCGGCGCCATCGATTTCGCCGGCGGGACCGTGGTCCACATCGCTTCCGGTGTGGCGGCCCTCGTGGCCGCCGCCATCATCGGTCCACGCACCACCTGGCCCAACAACAAACGGCCGCCCCACAACGTGCCCTTCATCCTGCTGGGGGCCGGCCTGCTGTGGTTCGGCTGGTTCGGCTTCAACGGAGCCAGCATGTTCGCCTCAAAAACCGCCGGGTACCCCTTCCTCACCACCACCACGTCCGCCTCTGCCGCCCTGCTCACCTGGTGCCTGATCGAATGGTTCAAGGACGGCAAACCCACGGCCGTGGGAGCAGCCACCGGTGCGATTGCCGGCCTGGTGGGCATCACTCCGGCGGCAGGGTTTGTGTAGATGGAGCAATCGCTCCTGATCGGCATCATCACGGCGGTGGTCTGCTTCATTGCCGTGCGGGTGAAGGCCGCCATCCAGTTCGACGGTTCCCTTGACACCTTCATGCTCCACGGGGTGGGCGGGACCGTGGGCGCTCTGCTGACCGGAGTTCTTGCCTCCAAGGCGCTTGTGCCCGCCGATTACTTCCCCTTGTCGGCCAAGATCCTTGAGGAATCAGGAAATTTCGGCCTGTTCATCGCCCAGTTCAAAGCCGTTATCCTCACTTATGGATTTGTCGCTCTCGGCACGGCTATTATTCTTTGGATTCTCGGGGCCCTGATGCCACTCCGCGTCAGCGCTGAAGAGGAAGAGCGCGGTCTCGACTTCGTGGCTCACGGGGAAGAGGCTTACGATCCAATGACCAACTGACGACCAAACCTTCCATGAAAATGATCACGGCCATGGTCCGCCCCTCCAAGGTGGATGCCATCAAGACAGCCCTCGTCGCCCTCGACATCATCGGCATGACGGTCACCGACTCCCGTGGATTCGGTCGCCAGAAAGGCCAGGTGGAGCGCTACCGGGGAACCGAGTTCACTGTCGAGTTCCTCCCCAAGGCAAGAATCGAGATCGTCGTCCCCTCGGCCAAGCTGGACGCGGCGATCGCCGCGATCACCGAAGCAGCCCACACCGGTGAGATCGGCGACGGCAAGCTCTTCGTCACCACGGTCGAATCGGTGATCCGGATCCGCACCGGCGAATCCGGCGAATCCACTCTCTGAGCCGCGGCCGCCGACACCGGCGCGTCCAACGTTCATCACCCGGAGCTGGCCATCAGGGTCAGCTCCCTTTTTTTGTCTCCTGACGGGCTCCCGACCTGTTCCGCTGGACCCCCGGCCTGACCATCCGGGCTGACCAAGCGCCCTGACCATCTGACCTGACCATCCGCCAGGATTCCGGGACCCGCCGCCGCCGTCGCCGGCCATGGAGCAGCCCCGAACCCTGCTGATCAGCGGCGCCAGCCGTGGCATCGGGCGGGCGATCGCGGAACGGGCCCTGGCCGACGGCCACCGGCTCAGCCTTGGGGTGCGCGATCCCACCGCCCTGCCGGAGGGCCCGCTGCGGGAGGCCGCCCGCCTAGCGGGCCACCGGGTGATGGCGCATCCCTACGACGCCCGCAACCCCGGCCAGGCAACGGCCTGGGTGGAGGCGACGCTGGCCCGCTTCGGCACGATCGACGGGGTGATCCACTGCGCCGGTCTTTTCTCCCGACTGGGCCTGCTGTTCGCGCCGGGGGGCGAACAGGAGATCGAAGACCTGTGGCGCGTCAATCTGATGGGCCCCTGGTGGCTCACCCGGGCCGCCTGGCCGGCGCTGGTGGCCAGCGGCGACGGCCGGGTGATCACCCTGGTGTCAATGAGCGGCCAGCGGGTGAAGGGTTCCCTGGCGGCCTATCCCTGCAGCAAGTTCGCCCTGATGGCCCTCTGCCAGTCGATGCGCAACGAGGGCTGGGAGGCCGGCATCCGGGTGACGGCGATCTGCCCGGGCTGGGTGAACACTGCCATGGCCTCCCAGGTGACGGCCCTGCCGGCCGACGCCATGACCCAGCCCGAGGACCTGGGCGCCCTCACCGCCCAGCTGCTGCGACTGCCCGCCAGCGCCGTGCCCTTCGAGCTGAAGATCAACTGCGTGCTGGAACCCTGCTGAGGCGGCTCAGATCAGCCGCGAGCCGGAGGCGGCCTGGCGCTGGCAGGGATCGAACACGGCCGCCACGCTGCGGATCAGCCAGCGGCCCGAGGCGGTCACCTCCACCAGGCCCCGGCCATCGGCCTGGCTGAGGCGCACCAGGCCGTCGTCGGCCAGGTCCTCGAGGGCGGCCCACTCGGCGGCGTAGCGCTCCGGATCGATCGCCACCCGGAAATGGCACATCACCTCCAGGATCAGCTCCCGCCGCTCCAGCACCTCCGGATCGCTCACCACCAGCCCCCGCTCCACCGGCAGCTGACCGGCGGCGATGCTGGCGGTGTAGGTCTTGAGATCCCGCTGGTTCTGACTGAACAGCCCGGGGAACTGGCTGATCGCCGTGGGGCCCACCCCCAGCAGCTCCAGCTCCCCGCCGGTGGTGTAGCCCTGGAAGTTGCGGTGCAGGCGCCCCTCTCTGGCCGCCACGGCCAGGCTGTCACCGGAGAGGGCGTAGTGATCCATGCCGATGGCGTCGTAGCCGCAGCCGCCCAGGCGGGCGGCGGCACGCTCCAGCATCTGCAGCCGCTGGCGCTGGCTGGGCAGATCCTCGGCGGCGATCTTGCGCTGCAGAGGGAGCTGCTCGGGCAGGTAGGCGAAGGAGAACAGGGACACCCGGTCGGGGCGCAGGTCCTGCACCAGGGCCAGGGTGGCGTCGAACCGCTCCGGTGTCTGGAGCGGCAGACCGCAGATCAGATCGACGTTGACGCTGGCGAAACCCGCCTCCCGCATCCAGCCCATGGCACGGCGCAGCTGGTCCACCGGCACCACCCGGTTCACCGCCTTCTGCACCAAGGGGTCGGCATCCTGGATGCCGAAGCTGATCCGCGTGAAGCCCAGACGGCGCAGCTCCATCACGTCCTGGCGGCTGAGGGCCTCCGGATTCACCTCGATCGAGGCCTCCAGATCGCTGTCCAGATCGAAGTGGCGCTCGATCAGCTCCCAGAGCCGCCGGCGTTCGGGGATCGTCAGATAGTTGGGGGTGCCCCCGCCCCAGTGCAGCTGGGCGAGGCGGCGCCGCTGGCCGGAGTGGCGGCTGATCAGCTCCAGCTCCGCGGCCAGGGCCTCCAGGTAGGGATCCACCACCTTCGAGCCGGCGCCGCAGCGCGGCCACCAGGGCATCCACGTCGCTGTGGGTGTTGTAGAGACCCAACGTCGCCCGCACGGTGCTCTCCACGCCAAAGCGACGCAGGATCGGCTGAGCACAGTGGTGGCCAGCGCGGACGGCGATTCCCTCCTGATTGAGAGCCGACCCCACCGCCTCGGGAGCCTGCCCATCGAGCAGGAACGAGAGGACGCCGGCCTTGTGATCCGCACGACCGAACAACCGCAGGCCGGGAATGGCGAGCAGCAGAGGCGTGGCATAGGCCAGCAGATCCTGCTCCGCCCTCTCGATCGCATGCATGCCGATCCTCTCCACGTACTCCAGGGCCGTGGCCAGACCCACGGCGTCGGCGATGTTGCCGGTACCGGCCTCGAAGCGCTGGGGCGGATCCTGGTAAAGGTTGCGCTCAAAGGTGACGTCGCGGATCATGTTGCCGCCCCCCTGCCAGGGGGGCATGGAACGCAGCAGATCCCGCTTGGCGTAGAGAACGCCGATGCCGGTGGGTCCGTAGATCTTGTGACCCGAGAACACATAGAAATCCACGTCCAGGGCCTGCACATCCACCGGCGTGTGGGCAATGCCCTGGGCTCCGTCCAGCAGGACCAGGGCACCATGCCGATGGGCGATCGCGATCATCTCCTCAACGGGCGGGATCGTGCCCAGGGCATTGGAGACCTGGGTGAAGGCGACCAGCTTCGTGCGGGAGTTGAACAGATGCTCGTACGCTTCCAGGATCACCTGGCCGGTGTCATCCACTGGGGCGATCCGCAGCCGGGCTCCCTTCTCATGGGCCAACTGCTGCCAGGGCACGATGTTGGCGTGATGCTCGAGATGGGTGAGCACGATCTCATCGCCCGGCTCGATGGTGTGCCGACCCCAGGACTGCGCTACCAGATTGATCGCCTCGGTGGTGCCCCTGAGGAACACGATCTCCTCGCTGCTGGCCGCGTGCAGAAAGCGGGCACTGGTGGCGCGGGCCTGCTCATAAGCCTCAGTGGCACGGGCCGCCAGTTCATGGGCCGCCCGGTGGATGTTGGAGTTTTCGCTGCGGTAAAAGCGCTCCAGCCGCTTGATCACCGCCAGTGGCTTCTGGGTGGTGGCGCCGTTGTCAAGCCACACCAGTTGCCGCCCGTGGATGCGCTCCTGCAGGATCGGAAAGTCGCGCCGTAGATAGGCCGGATCAAAGGCTTGCGCCGTGGGGGAAACCTGCTGGGTCAGGTCCAGCGGCGAGAGCCCCGCTGGTGCCCCGGCCATGGCCTCGGGTTGGGGCACCTCCGAGGTGGGGAGGCGAGAGGGGGATGGGGCACGCTCTGCCACGAAGTAGGGCAGGTCCATCGCCACGGGGAACTGGCTGATCACCCCCTGCAAGGAAGGGAAGGCATGGGGAATCTCAATGGCGAGGGGCGTCAGTGCCTGGGGATCCACCGATTCAGATGCCTGGGGAGCGAGATGGGTTGCGGAGACGTCGTCACGAAGGTGGCGATCCACATGGAGCTCTGATCCTCCCGAGCCGGACAGGCTCCGTGGTGGGTCTGAGGAAAGACCCTCCGATGCGCCGGGGAGCTGGACAACCGATGCAACGGGCTGGGATGGATGGCCAGAGAGCTGCGCCTGGATCAGGCTGGCCAGACGGTCCAACTCCAGCTCACTCGGGAAACCGTGGGGAATGGCCGCCCCGTCACTGCCCCCGCGGTGATCAGCGGTAATCAAGCTGGTAGTGATGGAATTTGTCCACTTCAACGTTTTCGAGCACGGCGATGGCGTCTTCGGTGAGAACGGCCAACGAGCAGTAGAGGGAGATCAGGTAGGAGGCGATCGCCTTGCGTCCGATACCCATGAACTTCACCGTCAGCCCCATGCCCTGTTCGCCGGGAAGGCCTGGCTGGTAGAGGCCCACCACCCCCTGTCGCGCTTCACCGGTGCGCAACAGCAGAATGCTGCTGCGACCCGCCTCGATCTTCAGCTTGTCGCTGGGAATGATTGGCAAGCCCCTCCAGGTGATGAAGGGTGAGCCGTAGAGGGTGACCGTCGCCGGAACACCGCGACGGGTGCATTCCCGGCCGAAGGCGGCAATGGTGAGGGGGTGCGCCAGGAAGAAGGCCGGCTGCTCCCATACCTTGGTGATCAGTTGATCGAGATCATCAGGCGTGGGGACACCACTGATGGGCTGAAGACGCTGAGAAGGAATAACATTGTTGAGAAGCCCATACTCATTATTGTTGATCAGTTCACTTTCCTGGCGCTCCTTGATCGTTTCAATCGCCAGCCTGAGCTGCTGCCGGATCTGATCATGGGGGTTGCTGTAGAGGTCGGAAATCCGGGTATGGATATCCACCGTCGTGGTGACAGCACTGAGAAAGTACTCACGGGGCTCCTCTTCATAATCGACGAAGGTTTCGGGGAGATCGATTTCATCTCGCTGTGAGCATGCCGTCAGAACCCGCGACTCGTCCTTGACCTTGTTGACGCGATAGATGCCGGCCTCAACCCCAAACCAGGACAGCATCGGCACCAACCAACGCGGCGAAATGCCGAGCAGCTGCGGAACGGTCTTGGTGGCATTCGCCAACTGACGTGCCGCTGCATCGCCTAAAGCAAGATGGGAGAATTTGCTGGTTGCCATGGATATTCAATCAAAAAAGCAGGACGAGAATCGACAAGTCACAGAACCATTCATAGTGCCCTTGATCAGATCGTCAGTGGTGGAAGGGCACTCAGAGATTGGAGAGCAAGTCATCACATCTGATCAGGAAAGCCACTCATGGAATCACTTAAATACCTCCCCCCTCTCCAAAGGTCTCAGAAAGGACTTTGGCCTGGGTGATGGTGGTACCTGGCGGCACGCTGCTTGTCAACCAGACATTCCCACCAATCGTTGATCCCTTTCCGATGGTCACCCGGCCGAGGATCGTTGTCCCGGAATAGATCACGACATCGTCTTCAACAATCGGATGGCGGGACTTGCCCTTGACGAGATGCCCATGCTCATCGACGGGGAAGTGCTTGGCTCCCAGGGTGACGGCCTGATAGAGGCGCACATTCTTGCCAATGATGGACGTGCCGCCGAGCACAACACCTGAGCCATGATCGATGAAGAAGCTGTCGCCGATGACAGCACCGGGATGAATATCCACACCCGTGGCGGAATGGGAAAGCTCAGCAATGATGCGCGCCACCACTGGCGCGCCGAGGCTGTGAAGGGCATGGGCAAAGCGATGGTCGGTGATGGCCTTCATGCCTGGGTAGCAGACCAGCACCTCCTCGATACTGCTGGCGGCAGGGTCGCCTCGGAACGCCGCATGGAGGTCGGAGTCGAGCTGGGAACGGATGCGCGGAAGCTGATGGGCAAAAGCGAAAACAATCTCCGTAGCCTGCTGATCAAGCGTCGGATCCTGCCTGCCGTCATGGGGCAAGGATCGACGGGCCTCGATCTCAATGCGGACCTGATGACGGAGCTCCCGAAGGCAGGTGTCGAGGGTATGGCCAACGAAGAAGTCGGTGGCCGTCGAAGAGCTTGGGACGCCCATCAGGTCGGGCTCCGGCAACCCCAGGCGATGGGGATAGAGGGAGGCTCTCAGGCCCACCAGCACCCGTTTCAGCGCATGGGTTGAAGGCAGGGGAACCAGGGTGTTCGGATGTTGCCAGAGGAGTGAAGACTGGACCCGAAGTTCCCGGAGGGAGTCGACAATTCCTGCCAGGTTCAAGCCATGATCCCCCATACCTTCAGGCTCATCGAGGAGAGATTCGGAGCGAAGGTGTCGCACAGAGGTGATCACGTCAGCGCCCAGCAGCGACAGCACGCACCAGAGGATCCGGCCAGTCGCGCAGTCCCGACTGCAACGAAACCACGGCTGTGTAAGCGAGGTCTTGAAGTTCAAGGGCTGCGAGGGCGCTTCTGTTGCCACCAGCGCAGACCACTACCACGGAATGGGATGGATCCTGGAGGATCCTAGGGATCTCCTGGGAGAGGATTGAAGCCCTCACATTGATGGCACCAGGGATGTGACCTGCTTCAAATTCCTCTGGTTCACGGACATCGATCACTGTGGCTCCATCAGCGATCAGGTGCTTCACTCCGTTGGCATCAGACTCCCGGATCTGAGAGCGCGCCGCCGCCGCTCTCTGAAGGAAATCCGAGCCATGCAGAAGAGACATGTGGTCGCTCCGTGATCACATGATCATCCCTCGATTGGTGTGCCTGGCAACGTAGTTTCACCCACATCGAGGGGTACGTGCGACTTCAATCAAAGCGCCAGGCCATGCTCATTGAAGAGCCCTTCGAAGAGCGCTGAACTCAGATAGCGCTCGCCGGAGTCCGGCAGCACCACCACGATCGTCCGACCAGCAAAGGCCTCCTCATGGGCCAGCCGCACCGCCGCTGCTGCTGCGGCACCGCTGGAGATCCCGGAAAGGATCCCCTCTTCGCGGGTGAGGCGCCGTGCAAAGGTCACCGCTTCCGCACTGCTGACCTGTTCGACCCTGTCGACCAGATCGAGATGCAGATTGGCTGGGACGAATCCGGCCCCGATCCCCTGGATCTTGTGGGGCCCAGGCTGAAGCGGCTGACCCGCCAGGGCCTGGCTGATCACCGGACTCTCCACCGGCTCCACGGCCACCGACACCAGGGGCTCGCCGAGCGTTCTTTTGATGTACTGGCTGACGCCGGTGATCGTGCCGCCGGTGCCGACGCCTGCCACCAGTGCCGCCACGCGACCGCCGGTGGAGGCCCAGATCTCCGGTCCCGTGGTGTCGTGGTGAATGCGTGGGTTGGCTGCATTGGCGAACTGCTGCAGCAGCACATAGCGATGGGGATCGGATGCGGCGATGTCCTGGGCCCTGGCGATCGCACCGGCCATGCCCCGGGCACCCTCGGTCAGCACCAGCTTGGCTCCGTAGGCGATGAGGAGCTTGCGCCGCTCCAGGCTCATGGTTTCCGGCATGGTGAGGGTGATGGGGATCCCCCGCGCCGCTGCCACGAAAGCGAGGGCGATGCCCGTGTTGCCGCTGGTGGGTTCGACGATCTCCTTTCCGGGACCGAGCAGACCATCCTTTTCCGCCTGCCACACCATCGCCGCTCCGATCCGGCACTTCACCGAATAGGCGGGATTGCGTCCTTCGATCTTGGCGTAGACGATTCCCTTGGCCTCACCGACAACGCGATGGAGACGAACCAGCGGCGTCTGGCCAATCGTGAGGCTGTTGTCTTCAAAGGCGGGAAGGGCCGCCGCCGACGTGGCGGCGAAACCTGTGGAGGTCATGACGGGGCGACGAAAAGCCAGACCTAGCCATGGACCTCCCAATCCCGTCGTGGTGGCGATTACACCCCCACCTCCACCGCCCGGCCCGCCAGTCGCGCCACTAGCCCTCGGGCCTGGCGCGGCTCGAAGCCCACCGTCTCGATCGCCGCCTGGAAGCAGCCCACGAATTCGCCCACCAGGTCGGTGGGATCGATGCCGATGGCCATCAGGTCGTCGCGGACGTTCTGGAGCATGGCGAGCACGATCGGCAGGGCGCGCTCGCAGCAGGCTGCGATCGGTGCGGCCACCTCCGGGAACCAGGCCGCCAACCAGCGTCCGCCGTACTCGAGGTGTTCGGCCTCATCGGTGAGCACCGCCTGGATGATCGGCGCGGCGAAGGGATCGGCCACCGGCTGGTAGCAGCGGTAGGCGGCCACGGCGAAGCTTTCCACGATCAGGCACTGGATCACCAGGGCGCCGACGCGGTCGCCGCTGCTCACCGCCTCACGGAACAGCCGGTGCAGCGGTGCGAACAGGCGCCGCGCCAGCGGCAGATCCGGGCGGATCCCCAGCTGCTTGCCGCAGCCGGAGAAATCGCGGGCATGGCGCCCCTCCATGGCGGCGAGCCGCATCAGGTCGTCCCGGTCCTCCGGCAGGAGGCCGGCCAGCAGGCGGAAGTGGCTGTCCGCCAGGCCCTCACCCACGATCACCAGGGCGTTGATGCGGCTGTAGGCGTCGCGGTAGGCGGGGGTCAGGAGGGGCTGGGGCATGGGAGAAGGGGCAAGGGAACAGAAGCTGAATGATCCACTGGTGGAGGCCGCAGGGAACGCCGCGGGCAGGTCGGGCTCAGCCCGCCTCCGCCCGCACCATCGGCTGCCAGAACTGCCGCCACAGCAGCCCGCCGAAGCGCAGCCTCAGGCCGATCTGGCGCCAGGGGCCGGCCCCCTGGCGGCGGGCCGCACCCATCTCCTGGAAGCAGGCGACGAGGCGGTTCCGCAGGGCGATGAAGCCGCCGGATTCCAGATCGAACACCCAGGGGAAGGCCCGGCGGGCCGTGCGGTTGGTCTGACGCATCACCTCGGCGTCGAAGGCCTCCGGGTCCATGCCCAGGATCCGGTAGAACTCGCCGCGCTCACAGACCGTGAGGCTGTGGGTGAGAAACACCGACCACAGGAAGAAGCGACTCAGCAGCTTGCCGCGCAGCCCCTGGCGCAGGGCCGGCCAGCAGCGGATCAGCATGTTGAAGATGTCGCCATGGCGATTCTCGTCCTGGCACCAGGGCTCGAAGAAATCGAACAGGGGCGCGAAGTTGCTGTCGGGATGGGCCTTGAGGTGGCGGTCGATGAGGATGTAACGCCAGTAGCCGATCTTCTCCGACAGGAAGACGCTGTAGAGCACCCAGCTCAGGGGGAACCAGGTGATCGGTCGCTTGGTGCTGAGGCTGGGCAGGTCGATCTCGATGCCCTCGGCCACCAGGGCCCGGTTGAGGAAACCGGCATGGCGGGCCTCATCGCGGGCCATCAGCTGGAAGAGCCGCCCCATCTCGGGACGCTGCTCCTGGAACAGCCGCCGGGAGAGCTCCTTGAACAGCAGGAAGCCGGAGAACTCCGACACGCAGGAGCGCACCAGGTAGCTCTCGTAGGCCTCCTTCTCCTCGGGGCTGAGGTCGCGGAGCCGGTCCAGCGGTGCCTTGCGATCGAAGTGGTCGCGGTTGTAGTCCGCCTCCATCTCGGCGAGCATCGCGTCGAACGCCGGCCGCTGCTGTTCCAGATCCGTGCGGGCCGCCTTGGCGATCTGGGTCGTGTAGAACCGCGGCGTCAGCAGGTCTTCCCGCAGGTGGGGCGCCGCAGCAGGACTCGAGAGGGTGGCGGTCATCGGGGGCGACGCTGGCTCACGTTATAACGGCATCGTGATACTGCGTGATCCCGGCGGAGCAGTCCTGTGGTTTCACGATTCTGTATCAACAGTCTGAGACGCGATCGTGGTAAGCTCCCCCAATCCCAGGCCCCGCCGCGGTCGATGGAATCTCTGGCTGACTACTTCAAGGTGTTCTCCGAGCCCAACAGGCTCACCGTGCTGGAGACCCTGCGCCCGGGCCCCCTGAACGTCACGGCCGTCGTCGAGAAGACCGGCCTCAGCCAGGCCCTGGTGTCCAAGCATCTCAAGCTGCTGACGATCGCCGGTGTGGTGCGTCGCCGTCCCGAGGGCAGCCTGGTGTTCTATGAAGTGATCGACAAGGGCGTCTTCCAGCTCCTGGCCCAGGCCCGGAAGCTGATGCTCGCTTCCCGCCGCCAGCAACTCGATGCCCTTGCGGCCATCCTCTGACCGACCCGCCGATCTGCCGGGCGACCTCCCCGCCGACCTGGAGGCCCTCAAACGCGCCCTGGCCGAGGGCCGCCGCCACTTCGCCGGCCTGCGGCTGGGGGATCTCGATGGGGTGGCCCTGGATCTCGGCGCGTGCGACCTGCACGGCGGCTGCTTCAAGGAAGGCCGCTTCGGCCATGCCCGGCTGGCGGGGGCGAACGTGGAGGCCGCCTGCTTCCAGCAGGCCCTGCTCTGGGGGGCTGACCTCTCCGATCTCAAGGCCGGCGGCTCCTTCTGGCACGACGCCGACCTGTCGGCGGCCCGGCTGCAGGGGGCCGATTTCGGCGGCGCCCTGATGCACCGCTGCTGTCTGCGGGGGGTGCTCGGGGCCCACAGCCGCTGGCGGTCCACCCGGCTGGTGGAGGCCGACTTCCGCGGCGGGCTCGACCAGCCCACCGACCTGGGCGGGGCCGATTTCCAGGGGGCCGATCTCAGCTTCGCCCAGATGCAGGGGGCCCTGCTGCAGGGGAGTGATCTGCGCGGCGCCTGCCTCTACGGCACCAACATGGGAGGCGCCGACCTGCGTGATGCCGATCTGAGCGGCTGCGACCTGCGTGACACCGATCTCCGGGACGCCATGCTGGAAGGCACCGTGCTCCACGACGCCCTGCTGCCATGACCGACTGCTTCGATCTGATCGTCCTCGGGGCAGGCTCCGGTGGCCTGGCGGCCGCCAAACGGGCGGCCTCCTACGGGGCCTCCGTGGCAATCGTGGAGGGCGACCGGGTGGGGGGCACCTGCGTGATCCGCGGCTGCGTGCCCAAGAAGCTGCTGGTCTACGGCTCGGCCTACCGGCATCAGCTGGCCGATGCCTCCAGCTACGGCTGGCAGCTGGATGGTTTCAGGCCCGACGCCTCCGTGCTGCTCGCCAACGTGCGCCGGGAGGTGGACCGGCTCAACCAGCTGCACATCGGCCTGCTGGAGAAGGCGGGCGTCGCGCTGGTGCGCGGCTGGGGCCGCTTCGCCGATTCCCACCACGTCGACGTGGTCCAGGGCTCCGAGGTCGTTCGGCGACTCCGGGGGGATCGGATCCTGATCGCCGCCGGCGGCCGGCCGCACCGGCCCAGCTTCCCCGGGGCCGAACTGGGCTGGGTGAGCGACGACATGTTCCTGCAGGAGCGCTTCCCGGAGCGGGTGGTGGTGGTGGGGGCGGGCTTCATCGCCTGTGAATTCGCGTGCATCCTGCACGGCCTGGGCGTGGCGGTGACCCTGCTGGTGCGGGGCGACCACCTGCTGCGGGGCTTCGACCGGGAGGCCTCCGCCGCCGTGCAGGAGGCCATGGAGGCCGAAGGCATCGAGATCCGCTTCGCCCACAGCCCCGCCGCCATCACCGGCGTGCCCGGTGCCCTGGAGCTCACCACCCAGAGCGGCGAGGTGCTGCCCTGCGGCGGCGTGCTGCTGGCCACGGGCCGGCGGCCCTTCCTCGAGGGACTGCAGCTGGAATGCGCCGGGGTGGCGGTGGAAGGCCACCGCATCCCGGTGGATGCCGACCAGACCACCAACGTGCCCCACATCCATGCGGTGGGCGACGTGACCGACCGCATCAACCTCACCCCGGTGGCGGTGGACGAAGGCCGGGCCTTCGCCGACACCGTCTACGGCAACAAGCCCCGCCAGGTGAACCACGACCTGGTGGCCAGTGCCGTGTTCAGCCAGCCGGAACTGGCCGGGGTGGGCCTGAGCGAGGAAGCGGCGATCGAACGCTTCGGCCCCGACGGCATCCGGGTGCACCGGGCCCGCTTCCGGCCCATGGCCCAGGCCCTGCCGGCCCGGGGCCCCCGGGTGCTGCTCAAGCTGATCGTGGAGACCGCGACCGACCGGGTGGTGGGCTGCCACATGGTGGGCGAGCACAGCGCCGAGATCATTCAGATGGCGGCGATCGCCATCGGCATGGGCGCCACCAAAGCCGACTTCGACCGCACCATGGCCCTGCACCCCTCGGTGGCCGAGGAGTTCGTCACCATGGCCGGCTGATCGGACCCAAGCCGCTCAGAGATCGTCTTCGACGCCCGGCTTGATGGTGCAGTCGGAGAGGGGGTAGCTGACGCAGAGCAGGGCGAAGCCTTCGCCGATCTGCTCATCGTCGAGGAAGCTCTGGTCAGACTGGTCGACGCTGCCGGAGAGGATCTTGCCGGCGCAGGTGCTGCAGGCTCCGGCGCGGCAGGAATAGGGCAGATCGATGCCCTGCTCCTCGGCCGCATCGAGGATGTAGGTGTCGTCGGGACAGCTGAAGGACTTGCCTCCTTCCAGGCTGATCGTGAAGCTCGCCATGGTGCCGCAGGAGGACGTTCAGGGAATCCTTGGGGAACCTGGGGCGGCGGTGTGTATCGCAGGGAACAGCGTTCGCGAGCCGGGACAAGGGGCCCTCAGGATCCTGCGCCCCCCCCGGGGTCGGCGGGAAAGCCCCAGGCCCGACGGAGGCCCGGGTCGGACAGTTCCCAGGCATGTTCGCTGGCCACCACCGCGGCCCGCACCCCTTCGCCTGTGAGTCCCCTGGCGGCACGGGAGCTCTCCAGCAGCTGGCGGAACCGCAGGCTCTCCTGCAGCAGACGCTCGACCCGCTCGGCCCCCCCGGCGCTGGCGAGCATCGTCGGTTGGCGGGCACAGAGTTCGAGGGTCTCGATGTGCTGCTCCAGCCAGGCGGCCTCGTAGTGGAGCATGGCGTCGCTGCAGCCCTCCAGCCGGGCGGCATACAGCGTCAGGTGCTCCTCCAGCACGGCAGGATCGCCGGAGCGGTCGACCGGGGCCGGAGCGGTGGAGCGGTCATGGAGCCGCTGCATGATCTGGCGCAGATAACTCATCGGCGGTGGCCTCGCGGCACGCGAACGGTCGGTGGGGTCAGACGGCCGCCAGGCCCCGTTCGTTGAAGACACCCTCGAACAGGACCGAACTGAGGTAACGCTCGCCGGAGTCGGGCAGCACCACCACGATCGTGCGGCCCTCGAAGGCCTTCTCCCTGGCGAGCCGCAGGGCGGCCACCGTGGCGGCGCCGCAGGAGATGCCGGCCAGGATCCCCTCCTCCTTCATCAGGCGGCGGGCCATGGTCACCGCCTCCTCGTCGCTGACGGCCTCGACCCGGTCGACCAGGCTGAGGTCGAGGTTGGCGGGGACGAACCCGGCGCCGATGCCCTGGATCTTGTGGGGACCGGGCCGGAGATCCTCACCGGCGATGGTCTGGCGGATGACGGGACTGTTGAACGGCTCCACCGCCACCGACACCAGCGGCTGGCCGAGGGTGGTCTTGATGTAGCGGCTGACGCCGGTGATGGTGCCGCCGGTGCCGACGCCGCAGACCAGGGCATCGACCACCCCGCCGGTGTCCGTCCAGATCTCGGGACCGGTGGTGTCGTGGTGGATGCGGGGGTTGGCCGGGTTCACGAACTGCTGCAGCATCACCCAGCGGTCCGGCTCGGACTCCGCCAGCTCCCGGGCGGCGGCGATGGCCCCCCCCATGCCCAGCCGCCCCTCGGTGAGCACCAGGTGGGCGCCGTAGGCCGTGAGCAGCTTGCGCCGCTCCAGGCTCATCGTCTCCGGCATGGTGAGGGTGAGGGGGATGCCTCGGGAGGCGGCCACGAACGCCAGGGCAATGCCGGTGTTGCCGCTGGTGGGCTCGATCAGTTCCTTGCCGGGCCCCAGCAGACCCTCCTTCTCGGCCTGCCAGATCATCGCCGCGCCGATCCGGCACTTGACCGAGTAGGCCGGATTGCGGCCCTCGATCTTGGCGAGCACCCGGGCGCCGCATCCCTCCGTGACGCGATGCAGCTCCACCAGCGGGGTCTGCCCGATGCTGAGGCTGTTATCGGCATGGATGGGGCTCATGGCGCTCCCTCTGGATCCGGTCCATGGTCACCTTAGTCAGCGCGCGATACCAGGGGACTGTCAAGCAGCTGGGGCACGTCGTCCGGGCGACGTCGGCCCATACGATCGCCCCCGTCGGATGCAGCGTCGCCAGGGGTGAAGACACCGGTCCCCGGGATCCATGGACCCATCGCCCTGCCGTTGCTTTTCCTCTCCATCGCGGTGGTGACGGTGGTGATCGACCGGGGCCGCTACTGGTGGACCTGGTGGCGCGGCCGCGCCTTGAGGCGCCAGCAGTGGGAACGGGTGCTGGCCGACCAGGGCGGATCGGCCGCCGGGCGCCTGCTGGAGGACTGGGAGCTGGAGATGCGGTTCGGCGAACCGCTGCTGCAGGCCGCCGTCGTGCTGGCGCCGCTGCTGGGGCTGGTGGGCACCGTGCTCGGACTGATGCAGGTGCTCGCCAGCCTCGGGCCCCAGCTGCTGCTGCCGGCCGGGGCCAACCTGGCCGGGTTCGGCCAGGTGCTGCTGAGCACGGCCCTGGGCCTGATCCTGAGCCTGATCGCCAGCACGGGCCTGTTCGCCAACCAGTGGCTGCGGCGCAGCCAGTGCCTGCGGCTGCAGCGCCTCGGCCGTGCCTGGGCTGGTGCGGCATGAACCACGCCCTTGCCGCCCTCGTGGGGTTGACCCTGTTGCTGTGCGGGTCGGTGGCGGCCCTGGCCGATCTGGCGCGGCAGCGTCAGCCCCGACTGCGCCCCCAGGGCGGCGCGGCGCTGTCGGGCGCCATCTGGATCGTGCAGGCGCCGGGGGATCGCTGGTTCGTGAACGGGGAACCCGTGTCCCGCGGCCGGCTGCCGGGCCTGCTGGGCTCCCAGCCGGCCGGCAGCGAGATCCACTTCCTGCCGGCCGCCCGCCTGCCCTTGGGCGAGGTGGCCCGCTCCCTGGCCCACCTGCGGGCGATCAGCCCCCGGCCGGTGGGGCTGGCCCTGCCGGAGGAGGCGGGGCCATGAACGCCGACACCGGACCCACTCCCCCCTGGGGAGCGGCCCTGGACGCCGCAGCCCTCGGGGCGGTGGCCACCGCACTCGCGATCCTGTCGGTAGCGCTGGTGCTGATTCCCCAGCGGCTGGCCCAGCGTCCGGCGAGCCAGGGGATCGTCAGCCTGCACCTCGGCGCCGACGGTCGGCTGCGGCTCTGGAACCAGCCCATCCCGTCCGCCCAGCTGGCCGCCGTGCTCAAGGGCCTCCAGGACAGCCCTGGCCAGCCGACCCTGCGCCTGATCCCGGACCCGGACGTCCCCTGGGGATCGGTGCAGCAGCTGATGGAACGCCTGGGCCGCACCGACCTGCCCCTGGAGCTCCAGCTGCCATGAAAGTCAGCCTCCTCCGCTGGCGCCATCTGCGTCTTCCCCTGCTCGGGGCGCTGGCCCTGAACGGGCTGCTTGTCTTGACGGCCCTGCGTCCGCCCGCCAGGACAGCGCGCGCCGTGGCAACCCCGCCGCCGGATGACACCCCCGAACTGCTGCGGTTCAGCCGCCAGCAGGCACAGGAGCCAGCCCTGGCGGCCCTGCCCCTGCCGCCCCTGAGTGCCCTGCCGCCGCCCCCGCCGATGGATCTGCCGGCGCAACCGCGCCGCGGGGCCCCCGGCACCCGCAACGGCGATGGGGGCACGGCCCGTAACCAGGGACGGGCAGCGGCGCCCTCCCCGGCGCCGCCGGGTGCTGCCCAGGAGCGCACCGGCGTGAAGCCCGGCGCGGAGCTGGCGGCGACCACCCGGATGCTGGCCCTGGCCCTGCAGGCCCGTCCCCTTGAGGCGGCCGAGGCCACCGCCGTTGCGGCGCTGTGGGAGCAGGCGGGGCCAACCCGGGAGGTCCCCTCCGGCCTGGCCGCCGCTCCGGATGGAATGGAACTGCGGCGCCTGCCGCTTGCCAAGGCCCGCGGCGCCAGCCTGGCGTTCAGCGATCCCCTCGCCGTGCTGGCGGGCGGCAGGATGCTGCTGCTGTGGCCGGATGGGACCACGTTCTGGATGCTGGCGGCCTCAGGCGACAGCCGTGCCGCGGGCGACAGCCGTACCTCCAGCGCCAGGCCGTGAGCGCCGACCGGGCTCAGTCGCCGCTGGCCTGCAGCACCGCCAGCGCCTCGAACAGACGCCCGAGCGCCTCCGCCAGGGCGGTGGCTTCGAGCATGCCGTAGCTGAGCCGCAGCAGGGCCTGGCCGCCAGCCGGGGGCAGACCGAAGCTGTCGCCCGGCAGGGCGGCCACCCCGTGCCCCAGCACCAGGTGGCGCATCAGCGGCTCAGCCCCCAGGCCGCAAGGAAACCGCAGCAGGGCATAGAAGGCGCCGTCGGGGGGACCCAGGATCTCCAGCGCCTGGCCGCCGGCGCGGGCCGCCGCCACCGCCTCGAACAGCTGCCGTCTCCGCTGGCCCAGGGCGGCGATGTGGGGCCGGGCCCAGGCCGGACCGGCCTCCAGGGCCGCCAGCGCCGCCCACTGGCTCACCTGGGGCGGACAGATCAGCACCGTGTCCTGAACCTTGGCCAGGGCCCCCATCAGCTGGCGGGGAACCGCCGCGTAGCCCACCCGCCAGCCGGCCATGCCGTAGGCCTTGGAAAGGGAGAACAGGGACACCGTGTGACCCCCGCTGCCCGGCAGCCGACCGGGGCTTCCATGGGGCACCGTCCCATGGATGAAATCGGCATAGGCCTCGTCGCTCACGTGCAGCAGCCCGTGGCGGTGGCAGAGGCCGTTGATGGCCGCCAGCACCTCCGGCGGCGTCACCAGGCCGCTGGGATTGCTGGGGGAGATCGTCACGATGGCGCGGGTGCGGGGGGTGATCGCCGCCGCCAGCCGCTCGGGGTCGGGCACCAGACCCGCCGCCACCGGCACGGGCACGCCGCCGGCCAGGCGGATCGCCATGGCGTGATTGAAATAGAAGGGCAGTGGCAGCAGCACCTCGTCGCCCGGGTCGCAGAGCACCTGGGCGATGGCGCTGAAGGCCATGTTGCTGCCGGCGGTCACCAGCAGGTCACTGCCTTCAAGATCCAGCCCCCGCACCTCGGTGAGCTCCCGCCGGACCGCCTCCAGCAGGGCCTCCTCGCCCTGCACCGGCCCGTAGCGATCGAGCCGCCGGTCGTCCTCCGCCATGAACCGGCCGATGGCCTGGCGCACCGCCTGCGGCGGGGCCCAGCTGACCATGCCCTGTGCCAGGGAGAGGGCGTCCGGGCGCTGGCGCATCAGGGCCCCCACCTGGGCGATCACCGGATCGGCCACCGCCGCCATCCGCCCCGCGGCTCCGGGAGCAGTTCTTTCCATCTCCGGCCACCCCATCTCAGGCCGCCGTGGGGAGCAGCAGCTCCATCACCGCCCCGCCCCCGGGATGGTTGGACGCCTGGATACGGCCGCCATGGGTGACGGCGATCTGCTGGACGATCGCCAGACCCAGTCCGCTGCCGCCCCGGTCGCTGCGCACCCGGGAGGGATCACCGCGGTAAAAGCGCTCGAACATGTGCTTGAGGTCGTCCTCGCTGAGGCCGGGGCCCTCGTCGCGCACGCTCAGCAGGCACCAGCCCGCCGTCGCTTCGATCTCCACCCACACGGTGCCCTCCTCCGGGCTGTAGCGCAGGGCATTGTCCAGCAGGTTGAGGAGGGCCCGGTGCAGCCGGGAGCCATCCCCCAGCACCGCCAGCTCCCCTTCGGCGATGAGCTCCAGGCGGATGGAGCGACGCTCGGCCAGGGGCCGTAGACCGAGCCAGACCTGCTGCACCAGCTGGGGCAGGTCGACACGGCTGCGCAGGCGCACCCCCTCGGGCAGGGTGTTCTCCAGCCGGGAGAGCTCCATCAGGTCACCCACGAGCCGCTGCAGCCGCAGCAGTTCCCGCTGCAGCCGCTCCACCAGCACGGCATTGGCATCGTTGACGTGGGCGGCGAGGCTGTCACCCACCAGCAGCAGGGCCGTCAGGGGCGTCTTGAGCTCGTGGGCCACATCGCTCACCCAGCGCTCCTGCTGCTCCAGCTGGGCTTCGAGCGAACGACGACTCTGGAGCAGCAGGGCCACCCAGCCGTCGTCCCCGGGCAGGACGAACACGGCCAGCTGCTGCTCGCCCAGCTCCCAGTCGAGCCGCTGGGGACGCTCCCGGCGGCGGGCATTGCGGATCACCTCCAGCAGTTCGGGCGAGCGGCAGAGCCGCTCGAGGGGTTCCTGGCGCCGCAGCCCCGCTCCGGGGGCCTCCAGCAGCCGTTCGGCCCGCTGGTTGATCAGCTGGATGCGATCGCCGCTGTCGAGGATCAGCCAGCCATCGGGGGCCTCCCCGATCCAGCGCAGCAGCTGGCGGTGCGACAGCCCGGAACGGGATCGGCCGGGCCGGCTGGTGCGGCGCGCCAGCAGCCAACCCAGGGCCAGCCCCAGCAGCCCCGCCAGCAGAACCGCCATTCAGCCGAAGCGGTAGCCGAAGCCCCGGACAGTGATCAGGTGCTCGGGGGACGAGGGATTGGCCTCCAGCTTCTCCCGCAGCCAGCGGATGTGGACGTCGACGGTTTTGCTGTCGCCGAAATAGTCGTAGCCCCAGACCCGCTCGAGAAGCTTGTCGCGGCTCCAGACGCGGCGGGGGTGCTGCATGAACAGCTCCAGCAGCCGGTACTCCTTCGGCGAGAGGTTGACCTCAAGTCCGTCGCGGGTGACACGGCATTCCTCGGGGTACAGGCTGAGGTTGGCGTGCTGGAGCACCTTGGCGGCCACCTCCACCGAACGGCTGCGGCGCATCAGGGCGCGGCAGCGGGCCACCAGCTCCCGCAGGCCGAAGGGCTTGATGAGGTAGTCGTCGGCGCCCAGCTCAAGCCCCAGCACCAGGTCGGTCTCGCTGTCGCGGGCGCTGACCACCAGGATGGGGGTCTGGTTGCCGGCGGAGCGCAGCTGGCGGCAGAGATCCAGGCCCCCCAGCCCGGGCAGCATCAGATCGAGCACCACCAGGGAGAATTCCTCCCCCGGAGGGCATTCCTGAAGGGTGCGCAGGGCCTCCTTGCCGTTGCCGCAGGCCGTGACCGAGAACCCCTCCAGGACGAGAACGTCGCGGATGGTTTCGCGGATCGTCTCGTCGTCCTCGACGACCAGGAGCGGGGGACGCATGCCGACATTATCGCTGTCGGCGGCGGGGAGATCCCAGAACTGTCTCAACGCCGTGGCAGATAGCTGACCACCAGACGCCGCTGGCTGTCGAGCTGCAACCAGCCCTCGTCGCGCAGGCTGCCGATCACCCGGGTGACGGTGACCCGGGTGGTGGCCAGGGCGCTGGCCACCTCCTGGTGGGTGAGGCGCAGGTTGAGGCGCAGGCCCGATTCGCAGGGCTGGCCGTACTCGCTGGCCAGCAGCTCGAGGAAGCCGCGCACCCGTTCATCGACGCGCTTGAGACCCATCAGGGCCAGCAGGGCCTGGCTCTGCTGGATGCGCTGGCCGAGGGCCTCCAGCATGGCCACGGCCAGGGTGCCGTCCTGGCGGATCTCGCTGCAGCTGAGGCAGAGCAGGTCGGTGTCAGCCAGGGTGGTGGCGGCGTAGGCCTCGACACCATTGAGGGGATCGCCGAAGGGCTCGTTGGGGCCGGCCAGCCCGAGCAGCATCTCGTCGCCGTGAATGGTGATGGCACTGAGCTTCACCATGCCGCGAACGACGAGCCAGACGTTGTTCTTCAGCAGGGGCACATGGCTCCCGGCGCTGACATGAACCAGACTGCGTTTCTGGTAGTTCGCTTCGAGAAGTTCGCGGAATCCATCCTTGCTGCCGGATTCACGGGAGGGCGTGAATACCATCGGGGAAAGCGCGTCGGATGCAGCGAACTGTATGCAGCGACACCCGCCGGACGGGCAAAGGGCTGGTAGTGCTTTGGTTAAGAGCTCGGTAAGGCAAGTGGGGCCACCAGGCCAGGTGTGGGCAGCCCCTCGCAGCGGCGCTCCCGCAGGGCCATCGACAGGCTGCGTCGCCGCTCCGGCAGGATCAGGGCATCAGCCCGCTGCCGCCACTGCTCCCAGCAGGCCTGGGCCCTATGGCGCAGCAGGGCCTCCAGAGCAGGCAGGCTGCGGGCCAGCCCCGTCGGCAGCTGGTCGTCGATCGCCTTCTCCAGGACGTGGAGATCGTTGAGTTCACCGAGGAGTTCCTGCAGGTCCCGCAGTTCGGCCATCCACTGGCGGCAGCGGGAGCCGGTGACGGCACCGAGGTTCTCCAGGCCATAGCGCGCCGTCTTGAGTCGCTTGCGGAGATCGTGGACAAGCTCCATGTCGCCGTGCCGGTCGGCGATGAACCAGCCGGGGTGCTGGAACAGGCCGGCCACCATCGGGGCCTGCCACTCCTGGGTCCAGGAGCGCAGGGGAAGGGCCCCCAGCGGGGTGAACTCGGGATGGCGCAGCCAACCCTGCAGATGCGACAGCAGCTTCAGGTAGCCGCTGCTCTGGAGGGTGGAGACCACCTGCTCATAGGCCAGGGCCCGTTCACGCCGCAGCTGCTTGAACACGGGCTTGAGAGCCCGTTGTTCCGCCTCGGGAAGCTCGGGCATCAGATCCTGCTCCAGCCGATCCCGGAGCACATCGAGATCCCGCGCCATGCCGAGCCGCCGCACGGTCTTGGCCAGGCGGGGTTCTGCGACGGCCCTGGGCAGCTGCAGGGCTGGGCCGAACTGGTTCAGGCAGGTGCGCAGTCGCCGCAAGGCTACCCGCATCTGATGCAGGGGCTCGGGATCGTTGTCGGCGAGCACGGGCCCCTGCAGTGACGTGAGCTTGTGGGTGAAGCGCCCGATCAGATCGACCGCAAACGCTCCATTGCTGAACGGGTGATCATCGTGCGGGCTGGCCATGGGAGGGGCCGGAGGCCTCAGCGGGGTGATTTCGAACGGATCTGCTCGAAGCTGCGCCGGATCGCTTCGTTGATCGAGAGCCCGACCGGCAGATCGCCCCCGAAGGAGGTGCCGATCAGGTGGCGATAAAGCTTGGACTCAACAACACGATAGGTGTCCGGAGGCAGGGGGATCACCCCGGCCCTCTCACTGAAACGCAACCCACCCTGGACCGTGAAGGTGATGAAGCGACGCACCTCGGGACGATCCCTGAGATCCTTGTCGTTGATATAGACGAACAGGGGTCGGGACAGCGGCACGTAGCGCTCCTGCTGGACGTTCTCGATGGTCGGTGGCCAGGTTCCCTTGGGTCCTGTGATGGCGAGCGCCTTCAACCTGGCGGCTTGGGCGCGGTAGTAAGAAAAGCCGAAATAGCCCAGCGCCAGAGGGTTCTTCTCAACACAACTGACCAGAACGTTATCGTCTTCACTGGCGGTGTAATCGGTGCGGGAATTCCGAGAATCCCCATTGATGGCCTTGTTGAAATAATCAAACGTTCCTGAGTCGGCCCCCGGGCCGCAGAGATTGATCGGCCGATCCGGCCAGGAGGCGTTCACCTGCTTCCAGCGCTTGATGCGTCCCTGCGCCTTGCGGTTCCACAGGGTGGAAAGCTCGGCCGTGCTGATGCGGCTGGCCCAGCTGTTGCTGGGATGGACCACCACCGAGATGGCGTCGAAGGCCAGCGGCAGTTCAATGAAGGTGACCCCCTGGGCGGCGCAGGCCTTCAGCTCCTTGGAGCTGATCGGGCGGGACGAGTTGCTGATCGGAATCTCGCCGCGGCAGAACCTGCGCATCCCGGCCGAGCTGCCCGTCTCCTTCAGGGCGATGGACACCGGCGAACCCTGGCGCTTCTGGAAGGCCTTGGCGGCCTCCTCCATGATCGGGAACACCGTGCTGGAGCCCTCGATGCGCACCACCGGAGCTGTCCCCGTCTGGGCCTCGGCGGGCACCAGGGTCAGCCATGACGTCAGCCCGACGCCGAGCAGAGCACCCAGTCCACTGAAGGTCATCACGCCCCTCGACCGGACTGTCGCAGGCAGCTTCAGGACCATGGTGGTGACCAGCGAAGGAGGGACGCTGCGCCGATCCTGCACCAGCAAGCCGAGGGGTTGGGTTAAGGGAAGATTGTGGCTGCGGCCGCCGAATCCCACCCTGCAGCGGTTCCGTCCGAGGGCCGTCAGCCCTGGCCCGTCCAGTCCTGGAACCAGCCCCGCCGCCACAACCACCAGGCCTGCACCGTGGCGATCAGGAGCATCAGCAACATGACAAAAGCGTAACCATGGCGCCATTTGAGCTCGGGCATGAACTCGAAGTTCATGCCGTAGACGCCGACGATGAACGTGAGTGGCGCAAAGATGCTGGTGATGATGGTCAGGGTCTTCATCACCTGGTTCATCCTGTTGCCGACACTGGCTGCGTAGGACTGGGTGATGGCATCGCACTGCGCCCGCAGCGAGCCGCAGGCCTCGAACAGCTGGTCAACGAGCTCGGCCATGTCATGGAAGCCCTCCAGGGCCTCGGTGCCCAGCAGCCGTTGCCGTTGGCGGAGCAGCAGCCGGATCTGGTGGCGCAGGGGCCAGATCAGGGTGCGGATGATGCGCAGGTTGCTGCGGAACTCATAGGAGCGGCGCAGGATCAGGGGGCGGGGGTTGCGCAGGGAGGACTCCTCCAGCGCATCCAGCCGCTGGGACATCGCCTCCAGCATCGGAAACAGATCATCGAGCAGGTCATCGATGACGAAGTGCAGGATGTCGTCCAGGTCCCGGTCGGCCAGCGACCCCGACTTGGACAGCAGCCATTCGGTGAGATCGGGGAAGGGATCCCCGCCGCAGCCCTCTTCCATGGTGATCAGCAGGCCGGGCAGCAGCACCAGGCCCACCTGCTCGCTGACCAGATGGGCCGGGTCCTTGGCGAAGCTGAGCCGGTGCAGCACCACCAGCAGCACATCCTCCAGTCCATTCACCTGGGGCCGCTGGGGCACCTCCAGCAGGGGGGCCAGCAGCACCGCCGGCACCTGGAGGCGATCGAAGAGCTCCTGGATGTAGCGGCGATCCCCGAGACCCTGCAGCCGCAGCCAGAGGGGCTTGCCCGCCTGTCGCAGGCTGGCCAGCTGCTCGATGGCGGGGGAGGGGGTGCGCACCGGCCCGGAATCCAGGAACAGCACCGCATCGGCCCGGGTGGGCCCGAGCCCGCCATGGACATAGAGATGGGTGGGCAGACCGGCCGGCCGCTGCTCCAGGCGCTGAGAATTAAGCGCCCCTGGGGTGAGTCGCACCACGGAGGTTCCGGTTGTTGCGATGATTCAACCGCAGCCGCCGGGCGGTGGGTATGGCCGGCGTGGCAAGCTCTGGGGAGGTGGCCGGATCCCTTTACGGAGCCTTAAGCCAGGCTGGCTAGCGTGATGGGCTGATCAAGATGAGTCTTTGAGCAACCCGCCCTCCACGGGACCGATCCATCCCGAACTCGGCCGCCAGGAGAGTGATGTCAAGTCTCCGATGGAGGCCCATGGCAGCTACCGCGGCAGCGACTGGAGCCCCGAGCGGCTGATGTTCCACCAGAACCTGGAGTCCTTTGCCGACCAGGTGGGGTTGATCGTTGGCCTGCAGGCCAACGGCAAGATCAGCCAGGACGAGGCCTACGCGAAAATCAAGAAGATCTGGAAAGGGCTCAAATTCACCCGGGATTCTCTGTTCGACGACTCCAACGACTGATCGTTCCTGCGTCCGCGCTGTGACGGAGATCACGGCTACGGGTCGTCGGGTTCACAGTTACTCCGGAACGCCAGGCAGGTGAGCAGCGGCTGGCTCCGGTCACTGAGGTCGCTGGTCCAGAGGCAGGGCACCTGCGCCGCGCCGCAGATCCTCAGGATCTCCGCCTGAATCGGAGCCAGGGCCTCCCAGCCGCACTCGATCGCCAGATTGCTGCGGGCGATCATCACGGCCACCGGGGCGCCGTGGGCCATGGCCGCAAGCAGCAGCCCAGGCAGCTTGAGAAAGGCCTGGCGGGTTTCGATCCTGAGCACCACCGCCAGATCGCCCCGGCCCCGATCCTCCAGGCACTGGCGCAGGGTCTGGATGTCGGACTCCCTGTGCAAGAAGGAACAGCTGACCATGTCGGCGTGCCGCGTCACGAACGCCAGGTCCTCGATGTCCTTGGCGGTGAGGGCCGGCGTGCGCAGGTCACTCTCGGGGAAATGGATCCTGTTGTCGGAACGGAGCCGGCTGCCCCTGGCCCGGGCCGTTGTGACCGTGAGCCGCACCTCCCGGGCTGACACCCCCCGGATCACGGCGCCGATGCGGCCAGCGTCGAAGAGCACCCTCTCACCCTGGCGCAGATCGACGAACACCTCCGGCAGGGTGCAGGGGAGCGTGCCCTCGCCCTGATCCGGCTCCGGCGTCAGACGGATGGCATCGCCCGGGCGCAGCAACCGTTCGCCACTCACCGGCGCCAGCGGACCGACGCGCAGCCGGGCTTTGCCGTGCCGCTGGCGGAACACCAGGCCGGATGTGAAGTGGCAGGTCCTGTCGGCCTGCAGCATCAGAACCCCATCGGGGCCGCGTCGAACCACCTGGAGGGTGCGGCGGCGGCCGGAGGCATCTCGCCCCTGCAGGCGATTCCCCTGCTTCAGCCGCTTCGCCTTCGACAGTCGCGCCGGCAACAGCACGGCGTCCGTGTCCTGCGGCCGGGGCAAGGCCCCCGGCGACACCGCCAGAATCCGCACCGGCTGGGTGGGGCGCCCCATCCGGTCGCGGGGGGGACGGGCACGGATCACCGCAGGCTGGGGGGCCAGTTGGCCGGTGCACAGCTTCGGGCCCGCCAGGTCCATGGCGATCGCACAAGGGCGGCCGCTGGCCGCCTGGGCCGCTCTGAGCGCGTCTACCATCCAGCCCCAGACCACGGGGTCGTCCTGGGCGCAATCGATGCGGGCGATGGTCATCCCCGCCGCCAGCAGTTCAGCGACCAGGGCGGGGCGCTCGGCCGCCTCCGCCGGCAGGGTGACCATGGTTCCAGCGCCGCCCGCGGCGGCCAGGGCTCCGAACAGCCGGTCGCAACGCTGCTCCAGCACCTCGGGACCGGCCAGGCCAGGGGGGCCGCCAGGCTGGTCCTGCGCCGACGCCGCCGAGGGGCCCAGACCTTCGAGCGCTTCGAGGGCAGTGATCACCGGGGCAGGGGGACGGCGCGCTTCAACGGCGTCAGACTAAAGAACGGTTTGACGGTGCGCTTACCGGTATATTCGGATCCTCCCAGCCACCCAGGCCGTTTCAATGGGCATCCGCGTCGCCAACGTCAGCAAGAGCTTCGGCGATTTCCGCGCCGTGGACGACGTCAGCGTCGACGTGGACAGCGGTTCCCTGGTGGCCCTGCTCGGACCCTCCGGGTCGGGCAAAAGCACCCTGCTGCGATTGATCGCCGGACTGGAGGAGGCCGATACCGGCCGCATCTGGATCACCGGCGAAGAGGCGACCGAGCGGTCGGTGCAGGAGCGCCAGGTGGGCTTCGTCTTCCAGCATTTCGCCCTGTTCAAGCACCGCAACGTGCGCCGCAACGTGGCCTTCGGCCTCGAACTGCGCCGCTGGAAGCCCGAGGCGATCCGTCGGCGGGTCGACGAACTGCTCGACCTCGTGCACCTGCGGGGCTACGGCAACCGCTACCCCTCCCAGCTGTCCGGCGGACAGCGCCAGCGGGTGGCCCTGGCCCGCGCCCTGGCGGTGCAGCCCCGGGTGCTGCTGCTGGATGAACCCTTCAGCGCCCTCGATGCCAAGGTGCGCAAGGAACTGCGCGCCTGGCTGCGCAATCTCCACGACGAGATGCACGTCACCACCGTGATCGTCACCCACGACCAGGAGGAGGCCATGGAGGTGGCCGATCGGATCGTGGTCATGAACGAAGGCCGGGTGGAGCAGATCGGTTCCCCGGCGGAGATCTACGACCATCCCGCCTCCCCGTTCGTGATGAGTTTCGTGGGCGCCGTCAACGAGCTGCCCAGCGGCTCCCTGCCCGTGCGGCGTGATGCCGTCCCGCCGCTGCCGGCGGAGGGCCGGATCTTCATGCGCCCCACCATGTGCAGGTGCATGCCACCCCCCAGCCGGGCACGGTGCCGGCCCGCCTGCGGCGCCTCACCCACATGGGCCGCGACCTGCAGGCGGAACTGGTGCTCGACTCCGAGGAGGTGGTGGTGGCCCAGTTCCCCCGGGAAGAGGTGGACTACGCCAACCTCAAGCCCGGCGACCGACTGCATGTGATCAGCCGCCAGGCCCACGCTTTCCAGCCCGATTATTCGATCTGAGCCGTGGCGGCGCGGCGCTGCGGAGGTTCGGAATGAACCTCCGCCAGGCGGGCATCGGCGAGGTACTGGGCCACGGCCAGGGGATCCTGGTGGCGCAGCAGTTCACCGTTGCGGAAGTCGAGGGTGAAGCGCTGGGGATGGGGCTCATTGAGCCTGGAGCGGAAATACTGGGCGGCCATGACGGTGGGTGTTGATGTGTGGGTGTTGATGAACAGAAAGGACGCTGAACATGGGGCGCCGAGAATTCGGCGCTGAGACGTTGTTGCGGAAACGCGTCGGCGCACTCAGGGGATGCTGACCATCAGGTCGGTGTCGCTCACCTGATGCAGCAGGCCGAGGCGCTTGAAATGGTTGAGGGTCTTGGTGACCGTCACCCGGGTGAGGCCGCAGATCTCCGCCAGGGCCTGATGGGTGAGGTTCATGTCCCGCAGGGAGAGGCGGTAGCCGCGGCGGCTCACCTGCCCGAAGCGGATGCCGATCCAGCGCAGCAGCCGCAGCAGTCGTGAATCAGCGCAGCGGACCCGGTTGATCTCGAACAGCTCTTCGGTGTTGCGGATCTGGCGATGCAGGAAGGCCAGGATCTCGGCCTCGATGGGATGGCCCTGCTCCACCACCACCGTGGACAGGCACTGGATCTCCACCGGACGCAGGGTGGAATAGGCGTTGGTCACCCAGTCACCCGGGCCCCACAGGCCGAGGGTGAAGGATTCGCCCTCCTCGTCGTGGGAGGCGGTGCGGATGTAGCCGTCCTGGATCTTCCAGTGAAGTCCGTCGGGCAGGACGTCATGGGGCAGGAGCGTGAGGCGGAGGGTCTGGGGCGTACGTGAGGTGGTCATGGCCGCAGGCGGAAAGCGATGGGTTGGAGGGGTTCAAGGCAGAGCGGACGGCCAGCCTTCGGCTGGCGACAGGCATTCGCCGACAACAGCACATGGGGAGCCTGCGGGGTCCCCAGCACCATACCTCACATTCTCCATCGACAATGTGGTCTATTTAACGGTCCGGCGCGGTCCGGCCCTGAATCCGGCCGGACCGCTCAGATGAAGTACATCGCCTGGGCCTGGGCCAGGTGATCCCGCTGGTCCAGCAGGTCCTGCAGGGTGGTGCCCGAGAGGATGGCGCGACGCGCCTCTTCGAGCCGTTCCTCCAGCCGGCCCAGCACCTCGAATTCCGGGGTGGCGCCCTCGCCGCCGGCCCGCGGCGTGATGTCCCCCTCCAGACAGCTCACCACGTCATCGACGCGGATCTCGGCCGGCGGCCGGGCCAGCTGGTAGCCCCCCTTCGGCCCGCGGATGCTGCGCAGGATCTGGCCCCGGCGCAGGCTGGCGAGCATCTGCTCCAGGTAGCGGTCAGGGATGGCCTGGCGCTGGGCGATCTCCGCCACCTGCAGCACGCCGCCGCGGGAATGGATGGCGGCCAGCTCGATGAGCGAGACGAGGCCGTAGCCGGTTTTCGCGCTGAAGGCCAAGGGAATCCACGGTTGTCTTACGGGGATTGTGGCAGCCACCACCCCCTGGCCAGCCACCGACCAGGCACCCGGGGGATGTCATCCGCCCTACATCGGCGCGGCAGGACGACAGATAGGTTTTACCAGTTCACCCATCGGACTACCGTGCTTTATCCCTTCTCCTCGCCGGTCCCGCCAGCCGCTCGCCGCCCGTGGCATCCCGGCCTGGTGGCCGCCCCCCTGGCCGTCGCCGTCGCCCTGGGGGGTTCCGGCACCCTGCTGCCCCTGAACGCCCAGGCCCAGCAACCTGCGAAAAACCAGGAACTGCTGCTGGTGTCCTACGCCGTCACCAAGGCGGCCTACGACAAGATCATTTCCCGGTTCACGGCCGACTGGAAGAAGCGGACCGGCCAGACCGTCGTCATCCGCACCAGCTACGGCGGCTCCGGCTCCCAGACCCGGGCGGTGATCGACGGCCTAGCGGCGGTTGTGGTGGGCCTGGCCCTGACGGCCGACACACTGAAGCTCGAGGAGGCGGGTCTGATCCGTCCCGGCTGGGAAAAGGAGAACCCCAACAACAGCATCATCACCAACTCGGTGGTCGCTTTCGTCGTGCGTCCCGGCAACCCGAAGAAGATCCGCACCTGGAACGATCTCGACAACAAGAACGTGGAGGTGATCACCGCCAATCCCAAGACCTCCGGCGGCGCCCGCTGGAACTTCCTGGGCCTGTGGGGCTCGATCAGCCAGACCGGCGGCAGCGAGGCCCAGGCCAAGGCCTACATCAGTTCGGTTTACCGCAACGTCGACAACCTGCCCAAGGACGCCCGCGAGGCCAGTGACGTGTTCCTGAAGCGCGGACAGGGCGACGTGCTGCTCAACTACGAGAACGAGGCGATCCTGGCCAAGCGCAGCGGCGATCTCAAGGCCCCCTTCATCGTGCCCGAGGTCAACATCCGCATCGAGGGCCCGGTGACCGTCATCGACCGCAACGTGGATCGCAAGGGCACCCGCAAGGCCGCCGAGGCCCTGGCCGCCTTTCTGCAGAGCGAGCCCGCCCAGGAAATCTTCGCCGAGGAAGGCTTCCGTCCGGCCAGCCCGGGCGTCTGGAGCCGGGTGAAGGGCCGCTTCGCCCCGGTGAAGCAGCTGTTCTCGGCCGGCGACTTCGGTGGCTGGGAGAAGATCAACGCCACCTTCTTCGGCAAGGACGGGGTCTGGGACCAGCTGTTCAGCAGCTCCCGCTGATCGCCGTCCGCCCCGGTGGAGAGAATGGGGGCCTTGGTGGACCTCGGGTGATGTGCGAACTGCTGGCCCTCAGCGCCAACACCCCCACCGACATGCGCTTCTCCTTCCATGGCCTCACCCGCCGAGGGGGTGCCACCGGCTGCCACGGGGACGGCTGGGGGGTAGCCAGCTTCGACCCCGATGGCCGCGGAGTGCATCTGTACCGGGAGGACGCCCCGGCGGCCTTCTCGCCGATCGCCGCCCGGGTGGCCAGCCTGGATCTGCGCTCCCACTGCTCGATCGCCCACATCCGCAAGGCGACCCAGGGGGTGGTGGCCCTGGAGAACTGCCACCCCTTCCATCGGCGCTGGCAGGGGCGGGAATGGGTGTTCGCCCACAACGGCAACCTGCTGGGGCCGCTGCCGCCGACCCGGCTGTTCGTTCCGGAGGGGTCCACCGACAGCGAAGTGGCCTTCTGCTGGATCCTGGAGCAACTGAACGCCGCCGGTGCCGATCCGGCGGACGTGGACGCTATCTTCGGCACGCTGGTGCTCTGCGCCCGGCAGCTGGAGCAGCAGGGCACCTTCAACTGTCTGATCAGCAACGGCAGCTGGCTGTTCGCCCACACCAGCAGCCGGCTGCACCGCATCACACGACGGTCGCCCTTCGGGCGGGCCACCCTGGCGGATGACGACCTGAGCGTCGACTTCTCCGAACTGGCCGGCGTCGACGACGTCGTGACGATCGTCAGCACCGAACCGCTGACCAGGGATGAGGCATGGCTGCCGCTTCAGGCCGGCGAGGCGGTCCTGCTGGTGGGGGGCGAAGTGGTGCGGCACCAGCCCCCTGGAGCGCCTGTGGCCCCCAGGCCCTAAGCCAGACAGAAGACGTGGCGATACCCCAGGTCGAGCAGGTCCTCCGCCAGCTGAACGGCTGACGCCTGCATCGCTCCGCCACTGCCCCGTCCGAGACAAAGCAGGGGCCAGGCCAGGTCGGGCAGCAGGGCGCGGATCCGATCCGGCTCCATGTCCGCCTCCAGCTGGACGGCTCCCTGCAGGGCATCCCCGAGTGGATGCTTCCGCTGCACCAGGGTGGTTCCCTCCAAGAGCAGACGACGCACCTCCAGGGGTTGAAGATCCTGGCGCTTGGCGCGCGTGAGAAACTCCCGATCGCAGAGGGAGTCCTGACGCTCCCGGAACCCATCGTGGTCGTGGTGATAGCCCATGGGGAACTCAGGAGGGGTCCATTTCGTGTTCAGCATGACCTGCATCAGGGGAACAACCTGTGCGTTCAGACCTTCGGCCATGTGCGCACAATCACGACCGGAGCAACAGAACAAGAGCACCATGTAGGGGTGCTCCGAAGGAGTGCGAGTAAGGGACTTCAGGGATCCTGCCGAACAGCAGGATCCGTTTTCATGGTCGGCGTCCGGGACAGACCTTCCTGGATGGCATTCGGTGCAGCGTTCCAGCGGAAGGTCTGATTTCAACGGTTTGTTGCCCGGATTACCTTTGTTAAGACCTTCGGGCCTGAAGATTGGGGCACCGCAGCAAGGATCCCCATGGCAACTAACCTCCAAAATGCAGAATCCACAGACCTTCCCGATCATCTCCTCTCCCCCCGGCAACTCCTGCGCCTGCTGGCGGGCTCAGGACCCAACGTCCCGGATGCACCGACACTGATCATCGATCTTCGCGCCAGGAACCGCTATCGCCACAGCCATGTTCCGGGGAGTCACAACATTCCCAGCGGCTGGCTGATCAGTGGCGAGCTCCCCTATGGTGACATGGTCCTGGTGGGTGAGAGCACCCAGCATTCGGCCACAACGATCGACTATCTCCAGGCGCAGGGCCATGCCCGCCGCATCCGCCATCTCGCCGGCGGCTTCGGGGCCTGGCAACACCAGGACCTGCCCGTGGCCGGACGGCAACAGAAGGGTTGGCCCCTGCTCTTCCGGGGGATCCCGGGGCTCCGCCCGAGCCGCCTCTTTCGCCCGGCATCGCCGCAGGAGGCCTGACCTTGACGACCACCCGGACGAACCCTCGCCGCGGCCATCGGCAGGTCCTTGAGCTGTTCGGCGAGCCGCCGTTGCGGCTGGAATCCGGGGAGACCCTGGGGCCAATCACCATCGCCCATGAGAGCTGGGGGCGGCCCGATGCCGCCCGCAGCAACGGGGTTCTGCTTCTGCATGGGTTCAGCGGTGACAGCCACGCCGCCGGTCCGGCGGGCCCCGGCCACCCCACCCCAGGCTGGTGGGATGGGCTGATCGGCCCGGGCCGGGCCATCGACACCGACCGGTTCTACGTGGTCTGTCCGAACGTGCTGGGGGGCTGCCACGGCAGCACCGGCCCCGCCAGCCCGGCCCCCGACGGCAGGCCCTGGGGGAGCCGTTTCCCCACACTCACCATCCGCGACCAGGTGGCGGCGGAGGTGGCCTTCAGCGACAGGCTGCAGATCCGGCGGTGGCACGCGGTGATCGGTGGCTCCATGGGCGGCATGCGTGCCATGGAATGGGCGATCGCCCATCCCGGGCGGCTGGAGCGGCTGGTGCTGCTGGCCACGACGGCCCGCTGCTCGGAGCGCACCAACGCCTGCCACCGCAGCCAGATCGATGCCATCCAGCGGGATCCGGCCTTCCTCGGCGGCGACTACGACGACCATTCCGGCGGCGGGCCACGGGCGGGGCTGGCCCGGGCCCAGGACAAGCAGTGGCACCCCGATCAGCAGGGGGGCCGTGAGCAGACCCAGGGCCAGCAGCAGGGTCGGGCCAAAGTTGTTGGGCACCGGAGAGAGGCTCTGGGGGTGAACGACAGGGGCCTCAGGAGAGCGGTGTGAGAAGAAAGACTGTGACACGACTGGTGGTGAGCGACAACATCGTCCTACCGACAATCGACCGAGGAGAACGTCACTCGAACCACAGCGTGATGTGGGCCTGAATCATCGATCGAACAGCCAGCCGCAAAGCAGACAGAACGCCGCAATGAGAACAAACAACTGGGGGGAGAAGCCGATCACCTGGCCAACAAGCACACCCGCCAGCATCACCATCCAGGCCCGCCAGTTCGTCCACGGACTGAAGAAGGAGCCCCCACGGAGTGGCTCGTCCGGCGGGTTCTGCAGCTTCCTTTCGCCATTCCGTTCACCAGCCCTTACACCAGCCTTTTCGTCAGCCCTCTCGCTGCGACCTTCGCTCCCTGCCATCGCCAAACCTTTCCTTCCATCCTGCTGCCCATCAATGGGCGGGGTGTTATTGGAAACACATCTGCTCGGCCACGCCTGGGGGCATCCCGCTGATTAAGTTGTGAGCCTTCGCGGTGCCGGTCGGTGCTGAAGGATCCGTTCAGCCTCACCACCGCCGCCCGCTTCTGGCTGCGGCTGGGACTGGTCAGCTTCGGCGGGCCCGCCGGCCAGATCGCCCTGCTGCATGCCGAACTGGTGGAGCGCCGGCGCTGGCTGTCGGAGCGGCGCTTTCTGCACGCGCTCAACTACTGCATGCTGCTGCCGGGGCCGGAGGCCACCCAGCTGGCCACCTACCTGGGCTGGCTGATGCACGGCCTGGGCGGGGCCCTGCTCGCCGGCGGCCTGTTCCTGCTGCCCTCGGTGGTGGTGCTGCTGAGCCTTTCGGCGATCTACGCCCTCTGGGGCCAGCTGCCGGTGCTGGCGGCGGTGTTCTGGGCCCTCAAGCCGGCGGTGCTCGGGATCGTGCTCCAGGCGGCCTGGCGGCTGGGGCGGCGCACCCTGCACAACCCCGCCCTTGTGCTGATCGCGGCGGCGGCCTGTCTGGCCCTGACCGTGGGCCGGGTGCCCTACCCCGCCCTGATCATCGCCACAGCCCTGGTGGGTTGGATCGGCGGTCGGCTGCGGCCGGCCCTGTTCCGGGGCCCCTCACCCCATACCCCTGGTGCCCTTGCGGGCGCCTCCCAACCGCAGGCCGCCCTGCACGGCGACGCCACCCCCACCCCCGCCCACGCCCGCTTCCACTGGCGCCGCCTCGCCCTCACCCTGCTCGGGGGCGGGGTGGCCCTCGGCCTGCCCCTGACCCTGCTGACGCTGGCGGGGGGCTGGAACGGCCAGCTGGCCACCATGGCCCGCTTCTTCACCAAGGTGGCCCTGGTGAGTTTCGGGGGCGCCTATGCCGTGCTCCCCTATGTGGCCCAGGGGGCGGTGGACACCTACGGCTGGCTGGACGCTGCCCAAATGGTGGACGGCCTGGCCCTGGGCGAGACCACACCGGGGCCGCTGATCATGGTGGTGGCCTTCGTGGGCTTCATGGGCGGCTGGAACGGCAGCGGCACCGTGTCGGCCGGCGTGGTGGCCGCGCTGGTGGTGGTGTGGTTCACCTTCCTGCCCTCCTTCCTGTTCATCCTGGCCGGCGGCCCCCTGGTGGAGGCGAGCCGCGAGGACCTGCGCATCGGCGCCCCCCTCACCGCCATTACCGCCGCCGTGGTGGGGGTGATCCTGAGCCTGGCGCTCTACCTGGCCGGACCGGCCCTGGCCCCCGGCGGCAGCGTCGACGGCGGCGCCGTGCTGGTGCTGCTGGCGGCGGTGGTGCTGCTGGGCCGGGGACTGGGGGCCCTGCCCGTGATCGGCGCCGCCACCGCGGTGGGCCTGGGGCGCTGGTGGCTCAGTGGGGGCGGCTGATCTGGCGGGCTGAGGCGGGCCTTCAGGGCAGCATCCCGCAGACGAACAGCTTGTTCACCACCGGGCCGGCGACCTGGTCGATGAAGCCCTGACGCAGCTGGGGATCATCGTTGAGCATGTCGAGGACGCGCTGCTCCTGGGACCCACGCCGCTCGCTGCGGGCGGCCCAGAGCTGCTCGCAGCTGGATTTCTGATAGCGCTCGATCACCTTCTTGGCCACCAGATTGACGACCGGGGACTGGGCCTGGGCGGGGGTGGCAGCAGCCAGCACGGCCGCCACACCCAGGCTGGCTATCCGACGGATCTTCATGGATTGGGGGAGGTGGAGTGCCCTGCAACGTAGGTCCGCCGCCCCGCTCAGAAGACGTCGAGGGGCTCCAGGCTCGGCGCCTCGACGCCACCGGCGGGGAGGGCATCGAGACGCACGGTGAGCGACGACGCCTGGCGCCGGGCCGATTCGCCGCAGCTGCGCGGGGTGGGGAAGATCTTGCCGGGGTTGGCCAGGCCCGCCGGGTCGAAGGCCTCCCGCACCAGGCGCATGGTGGCCAGGTCGTCGGGGGCGAACATCCAGTCGAGGTAGCAGCGCTTGTCGCTGCCCACCCCGTGCTCGCCGGTGATGCTGCCGCCCGCGTCGATGCAGAGGCGCAGGATGTCGGCCCCCAGCGCCTGCACCCGGTCGGTGACGCCGGGCTCATCGGCCCGGTAAAGGATCAGGGGGTGGAGATTGCCGTCGCCGGCATGGAACACGTTGGCCACCGGCAGCTCGTAGCGGCGGCTGAGCTCCTCGATCGCCGCCAGCACCGAAGGCAGGGCGCTGCGGGGCACGACGCCGTCCTGCACGTAATAGGTGGGGGTGATGCGGCCGACGGCGGCGAAGGCGGACTTGCGACCTTTCCACAGCAGGGCCCGGTCGGCCTCGCTGGAGGCGCGCCGGATCGTGCGGGCCCCGGCCTGGCGGCAGAGCTCGCCGGCGATCTCCACGGCGGCCGTCACCTCCCGCTCCTGGCCGTCCAGTTCGATCAGCAGCACGGCGGCCGCATCGCGGGGGTACTCGTCGCGGCCGAACAGATCGTCGACGGCGTTGATGGTGAAGTTGTCCATGATCTCCATCCCGGCCGGCAGCACGCCGGCCGCCGTCACCAGACGCACCGCCTCACCGGCGGCTTCCATGGCGGTGAAATCGGCCAGCAGCACCGCCACGCTCTGGGGCGCCCGCAGCAGCCGCAGGGTGATGGCGGTGGCGATGCCGAGGGTGCCCTCGCTGCCGATGAAGACGCCGCGCAGATCCAGCTCGGGGGTCTCGGCCAGGCCGCTGCCCAGGGTGGTGACCGTGCCGTCGGGGAGCACCACCTCCATCTCGAGCACGTGGTTGCTGGTGACGCCGTACTTGAGGCAGTGCACGCCACCGGAGTTCTCGGCCACGTTGCCGCCGATCGAGCAGACCACCTGGCTGGAGGGGTCCGGGGCGTAATAGAAGCCGTCGCCGGCCACCGCCCGGGTGACCCAGCCGTTGATCACCCCCGGCTGGACGGTGATGCGGCGGTTGGCCAGATCGACATCGAGGATCGAGCGCATGCGGCTGGTGGCGATCACCAGCGCGCCGTTCTCCGCCAGGGCGCCGCCGGAGAGGCCGGTGCCGCTGCCGCGGGCCAGGAAGGGCACGCCGCGGCGGTGGCAGAGCCGCAGGATGGCGGCCACCTGCTCGGTGGTCTCCGGAAGCACCACCAGGGGGGGCTGGGCCCGGTGCAGGGTGAGGCCGTCGCAGTCGTAGGCCAGCAGCTCCTGGGGCGCCGCCACCACGGCCCGCGCCGGCAGCAGGGCGCGGCAGTCACGCTCCATCGCGGCCCAGTCGATCGTCACGGAAGGGGTCCGGTGGGCCGGTGAAGGGGGTGCCATTGCTTCCAAACTTACCGACGCCCGGCACCCCGGCACCCTTCTGGGTCAGGATGGGAAACGAATGCCTCCACCTTCCGCGGATCCCGCCTTGAGTTCGGCCACCCCTTCAGCGCCCGCCTCGGCCCCTTCCCTCCTCACCACCCGATCCGAGGAGATCTTCGCCGCCGCCCAGACACTCATGCCCGGGGGCGTCAGTTCCCCCGTGCGGGCCTTCAAGTCGGTGGGCGGCCAGCCGATCGTCTTCGACCGCGTCAAGGGGGCCTACGCCTGGGACGTCGACGGCAACCGCTACATCGACTACGTCGGCAGCTGGGGGCCCGCCATCTGCGGCCACAGCCATCCGGAGGTGATCGCCGCCCTCCACCAGGCCCTGGAGAAGGGCACCAGCTTCGGCGCCCCCTGCGTGCTCGAGAACGAGCTGGCCGAGCTGGTCATCGCCGCCGTGCCGTCGGTGGAGATGGTGCGCTTCGTGAACTCCGGCACCGAGGCCTGCATGGCGGTGCTGCGGCTGATGCGCGCCTTCACCGGCCGGGAGAAGGTGATCAAGTTCGAGGGCTGCTACCACGGCCACGCCGACATGTTCCTGGTCAAGGCGGGCTCCGGGGTGGCCACCCTCGGCCTGCCCGACTCCCCCGGTGTGCCCCGCGCCGTCACCGCCGGCACCCTCACCGCCCCCTACAACTGCCTGGAGTCGGTCAAGCAGCTGTTCGCCAACAACCCCGGTGAGATCGCCGGGGTGATCCTGGAGCCGGTGGTGGGCAATGCGGGCTTCATCACCCCCGAGCCCGGCTTCCTGGAGGGCCTGCGCGAACTGACCAAGGAGAACGGCGCCCTGCTGGTGTTCGACGAAGTCATGACCGGCTTCCGCATCAGCTACGGCGGCGCCCAGGCCCGCTTCGGCGTCACCCCGGACCTCACCACCATGGGCAAGGTGATCGGCGGCGGGCTGCCGGTGGGGGCCTACGGCGGCCGGGCCGACATCATGGCGATGGTGGCCCCCGCCGGCCCCATGTACCAGGCGGGCACCCTGAGCGGCAATCCCCTGGCCATGACCGCCGGCATCAAGACCCTGCAGCTGCTCAGCCAGCCCGGCACCTACGAGCGGCTGGAGACGATCACCAAACGGCTCATCGACGGCATCCGCGCCGCCGCCGCCGAGGCGGGCATCCCCTTCTGCGGCGGCAGCATCAGCGCCATGTTCGGCTTCTTCCTCTGTGAGGGGCCGGTGCACAACTTCGAGCAGGCCAAGGCCGCCGACACGGTCCGCTTCGGCCGCCTGCACCGCGGCATGCTCGAGCGCGGCGTCTACCTGGCTCCGAGCGCCTTCGAGGCCGGCTTCACCTCCCTGGCCCACAGCGACGCCGACATCGATGCCACCATCGACGCCTTCCGCGACGTCTTCCTGTCGCTGGCGTGAGCGTCGGTCATCTGCTGGGGGTCGGCACCGGGCTGCTGACCCTGACCCTGCTGGCGGGCTGCGCCACCGACCCCGGCAGCAAGCCCGTCGACGTGGCCGGCGGCGTGCCGGTTGGCGCGGTGCTCGCCCTGACGGGTAACGCCAACGTCTACGGCCAGGACCAGAAGATCGGCCTGGAGCTGGCGCTCCAGCACCGCAACGGCGCCGGCGGCATCAACGGCAACCCCCTGAAGCTGGCCCTGGAGGACAGCGGCAGCGACGAACCGGGGGCCAACGCGGCCTTCACCCTGCAGATCAACCGGGGCGTGCTGGCCCTGATCGGCCCCACCCTCTCCCAGCAGGCCTTCTCCGCCGATCCGATCGCCCAGCGCCGCGGCGTGCCGGTGGTGGCCCCCTCCAACACCGCCACCGGCATCCCGGAGATCGGCTTCTTCATCAGCCGGGTCTCGGCCCAGAGCTCGGTGATCGCGCCCCTGGCCATCGAGCGGGCCCTGAAGATCCAGCCGGGCCTGAAGCGGGCGGCGGTGTTCTACGCCCAGGACGACGCCTACAGCACCGCCGAGACCACCATCTTCCAGAAGGCCCTCAAGGACAAGGGCCTCGATCCGGTGACGGTGCAGCGCACCCAGCTCAACGACCAGGACTTCCAGAACCAGATCAGCGCCGCCCTGCGGGAGAAGCCCGACCTGATCGTGCTGTCGCTCCAGGCCGTGGACGGCGGCAACCTGATCCGCCAGCTGCGGGAGCTGGGTTACAAGGGCCTGATCGTGGCCGGCAACGGCATGAACACACCGAACATCTATCCGATCTGCCAGAAGTACTGCGACGGGCTGCTGATCGCCCAGGCCTACAGCCCCGAGCTGGACACCCCCGCCAACACGGCCTTTCTCAAGGCCTTCCAGGACGCCAAGGGCGGCGCCATCCCGCCCCAGCTCACCGCCCAGGCCTACACGGCCCTGCAGGTGATCGGCGAGGCCCTGGTGCGGCTGGACAAACGCCAGCCCCTGAAAGGGGCCACCCTGGGCAACGCGCGCAAGGCCCTGATGGAGGAGATCCTGGCCGGCACCTACGCCACCCCCCTGGGGGAGATCCGCTTCACCCCGGAGGGTGAGGTGATCCAGAGCCAGTTCTTCGTGGCCCAGGTGCGCATGGATCCGGGCGGGCGCAGCGGTCGCTTCGCCCTGCTGAAGTGATCGCCGGGTGGACCTGCTCCAGATCCTGGTCAACGGTCTGTCGGTGGGGGCGGTCTACGGGCTGTTCGCCCTCGGCTACACCCTGGTGTTCTCGGTCCTGGGGGTGATCAACTTCGCCCATGGGGCGGTGTTCACCCTGGGGGCCTACTTCACCTACCTGCTGATCGGCGGCGCGGTTGGGGCCAACGGTCTGCTGGCCGGCTTCCAGCTGCCCTTCGCCCTGCCCTTCTGGGGCGCCCTGCCCCTGGCGGGGCTGGGGGCGGCCCTGGTGGCCCTGCTGGTGGAGCGGGTGGCCTTCCGCCCCCTGCGCCGCCGCCGGGCCGATCCGCTGCTGGCCCTGATCACCAGCCTGGGGGCGGGGGTGATCCTGGTGAACCTGATCCAGCTGCTGGTGGGGGCGGAGAGCTACGCCATCCCCACCGGCGCCCTCGGCGGCCTGCCGGCCTCCTTCCCCCTGCTGGGGGCCCGGGTGCGCACGGTCCAGGCCCTGCTGCTGGGGATCGCGGTGCTGCTGCTGGCCCTGCTCACCCTCTGGCTGGAGGGCAGCCGCAACGGCAAGGGTCTGCAGGCGGTGGCGGAGGACGCCGAAACCGCCCAGCTCCTCGGCATCGACAGCACCGCCATGGTGCGCCTGGCCTTCGGGTTGAGCGGTTTTCTGGCCGGGGTGGCCGGCGGCCTGGTGGGGCTGAGCGTCAGCATCGCCGGGCCCTACTTCGGCATCGGCTACGGCCTCAAGGGGCTGGCGGTGCTGGTGCTGGGCGGGCTGGGCAGCGTGCCGGGGGCGGTGCTGGGCGGGCTGATCGTCGGGCTGGCGGAGGCGTTCGTCCCCGCTGACTGGTCGGGCTACAAGGATGCGGTCAGCTACGGCTTCCTGTTCCTGGTGCTGTTGCTGCGGCCCCGGGGGCTGCTGGGCCGGCCCCTGCCCACCAAGGTGTGAGGGCCATGGACGCCGCCCTGTTCGAACAGATGCTGCTCGGCGCCCTGCTGGCGCTCTCGGTGTATCTGCCGCTGCGCTGCGGCCAGCTGTCGCTGGCCACCCCGGGCTTCTATGCGGTGGGGGGCTACGTGGCCGCCCTGCTCTCCACCGGCGTCCCCGCCTTCGCCGGCAGCGGCGCCACCTCACCGTTGCCGGCCCTGCTGGCGGAGATGGCCCTGGGCGGGGCCCTGGCGGGGCTGATCGCCCTGGCGATCGGCGGGCCGGTACTGCGGTTACGGGGGATCTACCTGGCCATCGCCACCATCGCCCTGGTGGAGATCCTGCGGGTGCTCAACCTCAACCTGCCCTTCACCGGCGGGGCCATGGGGATCTTCGGCATCCCCCAGCCCTTCGCCAACGCCGAGGGCTACGTGCTGTTCACCCTGGCCCTGCTGGCCCTGGCCTGCTGGCTGTGCCAGCGGCTGGAGTCCCTGCGGCTGGGGCGGGCCATGGCCGCCATCCGCGACGACGAACTGGCGGCCGCCTGCGTGGGCATCGACACCCCCCGCACCAAGCTGATCGCCTTCGTGGCCAGCGCCGTGCTCGCCGGCGTCACCGGCGCCCTGGCAGCCCACTTCTTCAACTCCTGGAACGCCCGGGCCGGCAGCTTCGACGCCAGCATCACCACCCTGGCCTTCGTGGTCTTCGGCGGTTCCCGGCTGTGGCCGGGGCCGGTGCTGGGGGGGCTGGTGCTCACCGCCCTGCCGGAGTTGCTGCGGCCGGTGGGGGACCTGCGCCTGATCCTGTTCGGCGCGGTGATCCTGCTCGGCCCGCTGTTCTTTCCCCAGGGACTGGTGACCGCGGAACGGCTGCGCTGGCTGGCCGGCCTGCTCGACCGGGGCCGCCAACGGGGCCGCCAGGCTCCCCAGACCCCATGAACCCGAGCCCCGATGGCGTGGTACCGGTGCCCCTGCTGCAGGTGGAGGCGGTCAGCTGCCGCTTCGGCGGCCTGCTGGCCCTCAATCAGGTGAGCCTGGAACTGGAGGAGGGGGAGATCTTCGGCCTGATCGGCCCCAACGGTGCCGGCAAGACCACCCTGTTCAACGTGATCTCCGGCCTCACCCCCCCCAGCGGCGGCCGCTGCCTGTGGCGGGGGGCGCCCACCACGGGCCTGGGGGCCAGCGGCCTCAACCGGCTCGGCATCGCCCGCACCTTCCAGAACCTGCGCCTGTTCGAGAGCCTGTCGGTGCGGGAGAACGTCCTGGTGGGCCTGCACCACGCCGCCCGCGCCCCCCTGCTGGGGTCCCTGCTGGCCAGCGGCGCCTTCCGCCGGCAGCAGGGGCAGCTGCAGGAGCGGGCGATGGAGCTGCTGAGCCTGCTGGAGCTGGAGGCCCTGGCGGAGCAGCGGGCCGGGGACCTGCCCTACGGCGACCGCCGCCGGCTGGAGATCGCCCGGGCCCTGGCAACGGCACCGCGGCTGCTGCTGCTGGATGAACCTGCCGCCGGCATGAACCCGGCCGAGAAGGACGACCTGCGGCGGCTGATCGGCACGATCCGCGCGCACTTCGCCCTGACGGTGCTGATCATCGAGCACCATGTGCCGCTGATGATGCAGCTCTGCGACCGGCTGGCGGTGCTCAACTTCGGCCGGCGCATCGCCCTGGGCAGCCCCGCCGCGGTGCGCACCGATCCGCGGGTGATCGAGGCTTATCTGGGGGGCTCAGGTGGCGGCTCGGGCGCCCGTTCGGGCGGTGCCGGCGGAGACGGCCGATGAGCGCCCCGCTGCTGGAGCTGCGTTGTCTCACCGTGCGCTACGGCGCCCTCACCGCCCTGCGGGGCCTCGATCTGCAGGTGAAGGAAGGGGAGCTGGTGGCCCTGCTGGGGGCCAACGGTGCCGGCAAGAGCACCACCCTGCGGGCCATCTCCCGGCTGGTGGGGGCCGCCGACGGCCAAGTGCTGTGGCGCGGCGCCGACCTGGCGGGGGTGAGCACCCACCGCACGGTGCGCCTCGGCATCGGCCACTGCCCGGAGGGCCGCCGGGTGCTGGCCCGCCAGACCGTGGCCACCAACCTGGAGCTGGGGGCCTGGCTGCGCCGCGACCGGGCCGGCATCGCCGCCGACCTGGAGCGCTGCTACGGCCTGTTCCCCCGCCTGGCGGAACGGCGCCGCCAGCTGGCCGGCAACCTCTCGGGCGGCGAGCAGCAGATGCTGGCGATCGCCCGGGCCCTGATGGGCCGGCCCAGCCTGCTGCTGCTGGATGAGCCGAGCCTGGGCCTGGCACCGAAGCTGGTGGCCGAGGTGATGGCCGCCCTGGCGGCGCTGCACAGCGAAGGGCTTTCGATGCTGCTGGTGGAGCAGAACGCCACCGCCGCCCTGGAGATCGCCGACCGCGGCGTGGTGCTGGAGGGCGGGGCCATCGGCCTGGAGGGGAGTGCCGACGCCCTGCTGGCCGACGCCGGGCTGCGGGCCTCCTACCTGGGGAGCGGCTGACGATGCTGCAGGTGCCGCTGCTGGAGCCCCTGCTGGTGCCGCTCCTGCTGGGCGGCCTGATCGTCCTGGCCCTGGCCCTGGTGCGGCTGGTCGGGCGCCCCTGGCTGGAGCGCACCATCCTCGAGACCGACACCCCCTCCGGCAAGGCCTTCGACGCCGTGCTGATGCTGGCAATCGCCCTCAGCGTGCTGGCGGTCGTGCTGGAGAGCGATCCGCTGCTGCGGCAGGGCTGGGCCGGCACCTTCCTGGGGCTGGAGTGGGGCTTCACCCTGCTGTTCAGCCTCGAGTACCTGCTGCGGCTGCTGCTGGTCGCCGAGCCGCGGCGCTACGCCACCAGCTTTTTCGGGCTGGTGGACCTGCTAGCGATCCTGCCCACCTACCTGTGTCTGCTGATCGGCGGCGGCCAGCTGTTCCTGGTGGTGCGGGTGCTGCGGCTGCTGCGGGTCTTCCGGGTGCTGAAGCTGGGGGCCTACCTGCAGGAGGCCGAACTCCTCTGGAGTGCCCTGATCGCCGCCCGCCGCAAGATCACCGTGTTCCTGCTGGCGATGGTGACGCTGGTGATCCTGATCGGCGCCTTCATGTACGTGATCGAGGCCGGCAACGACGGCTTCCGCAGCATCCCGGTGGCCATCTACAGGGCCTGCGTCACCATCACCACGGTGGGCTACGGCGACGTGGCGCCGGTGACGCCGCTGGGGCGCTTCATGGCCTCGGTGGTGATGCTGATCGGCTATAGCATCATCGCCGTGCCCACCGGGATCCTTAGCGCCGAGATCGGCCTGTCGGTGCTGCGGCCGCCGCAGGAGGGTACGGCCAGCCCGGTGGTGTGTGGGGCCTGCCTCAAGGGCGGCCACGACCCGGATGCGCGCCACTGCAAGTTCTGCGGCGCCGAGCTCTGAGTGACGGGGAGGTGCTGGTGCCGTGGGGACGCCGGACCATTGTCATGGTGTGATGTTGCGTTAAAAGCCTCATTCCGTTGCCGTCCATCCTTCCACCCCAGCTCACGCCAGCGGAAGGGCTGGCGTGAGGGAGCATCCTTTATCGCTGTGGCTGAAACGCCTGGGACAATCCCGGAACCAAGGCCCATCAAGCCAGCGCCCTGAGACCCAACCGCGCCGGCCCGGCCGCAAGGCCCGGCGCCCGCGCAAAGGGAAGCCACGAAGCCCGGGGACACCGCGATGGCGCCTGGCCGTGCTCAGCGTCTCCGGGTTGATCCTTGCCGTCACCATCGGACTGCTCGTCAAGCTGGCCTTCCCAACCGAACCCTCCCCCGAGCTGGCCATGAAGGACCGGAGGTCGGAGCAACAGTCGGATTGCGAGCAACTGGTGAAGAACAAGCTGCTGCATCCAGCCACCTACAAACTGACCAGCCCGTTTACGAAAACCGGCGATGACGGCGCCCAGCGCACCTTCGCATGGACGTTCACCAGCCGGAGCAAGGATGGCGGGACGGGCAGGGGTTCCGCCGTCTGCAAAGCCAGCAACCACCTGCCGATCGCGACCATCGAAGTCCGGCAGGTCGAGTAGGCGGGGCGGCTCGGCGGCCTGGAACGGAACCCCCAGGGCGGTGGTCGGGGAGACTGCAGGAGCCCCCAAGGGACTTCCATCAGTGATGCCGACGCCGGAGCCGAGCCATCGCGCCGCCCTCAGGGCTGAGGGCTGGGCGGAAGCGGACATCCATCGCTATCAACAACTCCAGCACTACCGAAGCCGCTGGGGTGCCGCCAACCTCAGCCGCGAGGAACGGCGATTCCTGCGCAACGCTGAAGCGGCCATGGCCCGGATCCAGGCATCACCGGCCCCATCAGGCGGCCTCGGCCCCGGGCCCCTTGAGCGGGACTGTTTCGTGGCTCTGGATTTCGAGACCGCTGATCAGGGCCGGGACAGTGCCTGCTCGATCGCCCTGGTGCGGGTGGAGGGGCGCCAGATCGTGCGTCGCGAGCACCACCTGATCCGGCCGCCGCGCCGGACCTTCCAGTTCACCGCCATCCACGGCATCAGCTGGTCGCAGGTGGCCGATGCTCCCAGCTTCGCCGAGCTCTGGCCGCAGCTGGCGGCCTGTCTGGATGGGGCGCAGTTCATCGCCGCCCACAACGCCAGCTTCGATGCCGGTGTGCTGCGGACCTGCTGCGAGCAGGCCGGCCTGCGGCCCCCAGCCCAGCCCTTCGTCTGCACCGTGCAGATGGCGCGGCAGGCCTGGAATCTGCGGCCCACCAAGCTTCCCGATGTGTGCCGGCACCTGGGGCTGCCGCTCCGGCACCACGATGCCCTCTCCGATGCCGAGGCCTGCGCCAACATCGTGCTGGCGGCGGGCCGGCGAAATTCAGGCTAGGGCCGCCCTGCCCTGCTGCCGCCGCCACTGGCTGAAGGTGAGGGCCAGCAGGAATCCGAAGAACTGCACGATCACCACGCAGGGGCCCGAGGGCAGGTTGGTGAGGCCCGAGCCGAGCAGCCCCAGCAAGGCGCAGCCGCCACCGATGACGGAGGAGAGCACCAGGTAGGTGCCGAAGCGACGGCTCACCAGCCTGGAGGCGCAGGCCGGGATCACCACGAAGGCGCTGATCAGCAGCACCCCCACCGCCTTGATCGACACCGCCACCACCACGGCCAGCAGCAGGATGAAGGCGATCCGGTGCCACTGGCTGCCCACACCGAAGGCCCCGGCCAGATCGGCGTGCAGAGTGACCAGCACCTGGGCCCGCAGACTCACCAGCAGGTAGCCCACCGCCCCCACCAGCAGCACCGCGATCAGGCCGAGATCCAGCCAGGAGATGCCGAGGATGTCGCCGAACAGCAACTGCTGGATCCCGCCCTTGTAGGTGGTCACCAGGCTGAGGGCCACCACGGCGAAGGCCAGGGAGGTGGAGTAGACGATGTTCAGCAGGGCATCGGCGGGCAGCTGGCTGCGCTGCACCAGCAGGTTCACCAGCAGGGCGAACAGCACCGCGAAGGGGATCAGCACCAGGGTGGGGTTGAGCCCCAGCAGGATGCCCAGGCTGATGCCCAGGAGGGCCGAATGGCCCAGGGCATCGCTGAAGAACGACAGCTGGCGCAGCACCGCGAAGCTGCCCAGCAGGCCGCCCAGGGACCCGGTGAGCAGCCCGCCGACCAGGGCCCGCTGCATGAACGGCTGGCCGATCACCGTGTGGAGCTGGGAGAGGTCCGTCATCGGATCCGGGGGCTGCCCCCGGGCGCACGGGGCCGGCGGGGGGCGGGGCCATCGGCAGGGTCATAGAGGCGCTCCAGCTGGGCCCGGGACAGGGCCAGCTCGGGACGGCCGCTGCAGCGCAGCTGGCGGTTGAGGCACAGCACCTGGTCGCAGCTGCGCCGCACCATGTCCAGGTCGTGGGAGACCTGCAGCACGGTCCAGCCCTCGCTGCGGCGCAGGTCGAACAGCAGGCTGTGGAACTGCTCGGTGGAGGGGGCATCCAGGCCGGCCTGGGCTTCATCGAGCACCAGCAGGCGACGGGGCCGCACGACGCAGAAGGCCAGCAGCACCCGCTTCAGCTGCCCCCCCGAAAGCTCGCTCAGCAGCCGCTCCGCCAGCGGCCCGCAGCCTGTCTTGGCCAGGGCGGCACGCATGGCGGAGCGGCGCTCGCCGCCACCACTCCAGGGCAGGCGCGGGCCGGGCGGATCCCAGCCGAAGCCGACGAACTCGGCCACGGTGAGCGGCAGGCGCCCCTGGAGCGGCAGGGCCTGGGGCAGGAAGGCCAGCTGGGCCCGGACCCGTGCCGGCAGCTGGCCGGCGGGGCCCAGCCGGTGGCCGAGGATCCGCACCTCGCCGGCCTGGCGAGGGATCAGGCCAAGGATCGCCCCCACCAGGGAGCTCTTGCCGGCCCCGTTCGGCCCCACCAGGGCCGTGTCGCTTTCGACCGCGAGCTGGAAGCTGACATCGTCCACCGCCAGCACCCCATCACGCACCACCCGCAGCCCCTCGACCTCCAGCACGGCCATCAGCGGAAGGCGCTCACCAGGTCGGTGACATTGCGTCGCATCACCTGGGCGTAGGTGCCCGGGTTGCGGGAAGCCTCCTCCGAGCCCGTCTCCAGCGGGTCGAAGACGCTGATGCGGATCCCCAGATCCCCCGCCAGGGCGTTGAAGGAGCGGTTGCCCTCCTGGGGTTCGCTGAGCAGGGCCCGCAGCTGGGTGCTCTTCACGGTCTCCGCCACGCGAGCCAGATCCGCCGGCGAGGGGTTCTGCTCCGGCACATCGACCAGGTACTCGGCCTTGAGGCCGTAGCGGTCGGCGAAGTAGGGGGCGAAGTCGTGCAGGACAACGAAGGTCTTGCCCCGGAACGGCGCCAGCTGCTTCTCGAATTCCGTGTTGAGCTGGCGCAGCTGGCCGCTGAAGGCGGCGGCGTTACGGCGGTAGCCGTCGGCGCAGGCGGGATCGGCGGCGATCAGGCCGTCACGGATGTTGTCCACCTGCTGGGCGGCCCGCACGGGATCGAGCCAGATGTGGGGATTGATCGGGCCGTGGTCGTGGCCATGGTCATGGCCGTCGGCCTCGGCGTGCTCGTCGGCGTGGCCATGGTCGTCGCCGTGGCCGTGGTCATCATGGGACGTGGCGGCCTTCTCCGGGTTCTCCAGGGTGGGAATGCCGCTGCTGGAGTCGATCACCTTGAGGTCGGGGTTCTCGGCCCCCTTGACCAGCTTGTCGAGGAAGGACTCCATCTCCAGCCCGTTCTTGACCAGCACGCGGGCGTTCTTCAGGGCCGCCACATCCCCCGGCCGGGCCTGGAAGTCATGGGGACCGCTGTTGGCGGGGATCAGAGCCGTCACCTCGGCGCAGTCGCCGGCCACGGCCCGGGTGAACAGGGTGATCGGCAGGAAGGTGGTCACCACGCTGGGGCGGTCGGCCCGGCCCGTCTGGGCCTGCGGTGCCTCCGCCGCGGGGCGGCAGCCCAGCAGCAGGACGGAGAGCCCGGCGGCCAGGGCCAGGACGGGACGACGGACGGGGAGCTGGATCATGGGGCGAAACCTCCGGAGCGGGGTGGGCGGGACGGCTGGGGGCGGGAACGGACGGACGGCGGCAGGGTGACGGGCCAGAGCCACCACTGCCCCTGGTCGCCGCCGGCGACGAGGTGGCGGCCATCGGGTCGCCAGCTCAGGCAGGTGATCGCCTGCCCGTCGCCCTCCAGCAGCTGCTGCAGGCGGCCGCGGCCATCCCAGAGCGCCACCGTGCCATCGCTGGAGGCGCTGGCCAGCAGGCTGCTGCCGGGGGCGAAAGCCACGGCGTTGACGCGGCCCTCGTGCAGCACCAGGGGCTCCGGCTTCCAGCCCTTGGCGCCACGATCCTGCTGGCTCCAGATCACGGCGATGTCGGTGGAGGCCACGGCCAGCAGGGGGGCCAGGCGCCCCGGCTGATCGCACCAGGCCAGGGACCGCACCTTGCCGGGGAAGCCGCTGAACTGCCAGCCACGGCCGGCCGCGCCGTCGGGCCAGAGCATCAGCGAGCCGTCGAGCTGGCCACTGGCCAGCAGGGTCCCCTGGTCGGACCAGCCCAGGGCCACGCCGGCCGAGCCGGTGGCGCAGCGCTGGGGCAGGTCGCCGGGATCGTCCGGCCGCCAGAGGAGCACCTCGCCATGGCTGGCGGCCGCCAGCCGCTGGCCATCGCGGCTCCAGGCCACCGACAGCACTGTGCGCTCCAGCTCCTGGCTCTCCTCCCGCAGCGCGCGGGCGTCCCCGTCCCAGAGCCTCACCCGCCGGCCGGCCCCCAGCGCCAGCAGGGCGCCCTGGGGCCGCCAGGCGGCCGCATCCAGCCAGCCGGCCTGCAGCGGCACCGGATCGAAGGCCATCGGCCGGACCCCCGTGCCGCCCATCTCCCAGAGCAGCAGCTCACCGCCCTGGCCCGCCGCCATCAGAAAACGGCCGTCGGGACTGAAGCCGAGCACATCGAGGCTGCTGTCCCGCTCCCCGCGCAGCAGCTCCTCGCAGCCCGCCCGGAAATCAAGCAGCAGCAGCTCGCCGCCGGCCGTGGCCATCGCCAGGAACTCGCCATCGGCCGACCAGGCCTGGGCGGTGATGGCGTTGCCGCAGGTGCCACAGAGACGTTCCTGCACCAGGGCCTGGGGGGGCGCCATGGCCGGATCAGGCGACACAGGCCTCGAAAGCGGCCCGCAGGGCGGGTTCGTCGAGATCGCGGCCGATGATCACGAAATCGGTGCGGGGGGCTTCATCCGCCCGCCAGGGGCGATCCCGGGCGCTGTCGATGAGCATGTGCACCGACTGGAAGACGTAGCGGTGGCTCTCGCCTTCGAACTGGAGGATCCCCTTCATGCGGAACAGATCGGGACCCCGCTCGCTCACCAGCCGGTCGATCCATTCGCCCAGCTTCTTGTAACTCATCGGCCGCGCTTCGATGAAGGCCACCGAGCTGACGGCATCGTCGTGCTCGTGGTCATGGTCGGAGGCGAGGAACTCCGGATCGATCGCCAGGGCCCGCTCGAGCTCGAAGGCCCCCACGCCCAGGATCTGGTCCATGGCCGCATCGGCCCGGCAGGTGGGAATCACCCGGGCCAGGGGATTGATGGCCCGGGTGCGCTGGCGGATGGCCTCAAGCGCCTCCGCCTCCACCAGGTCGGTCTTGTTGAGCAGCAGCACATCGGCGAAGGCCAGCTGTTCCTGCACCTCCTCGCTGTCCCAGTGCTGCTCCACATGGCGGAGATCGACGAGGGTGACGACGGCGTCGAGCCGGAGCTGGTCCCGCAGATCCTCATCGACGAAGAACGTCTGGATCACGGGGGCCGGATCGGCCAGGCCGGTGGTCTCGATCACCAGGTGATCGAAGCGGTCGCGGCGCTTCATCAGGTTGCCGATGATGCGGATGAGATCGCCGCGAACGGTGCAGCAGATGCAGCCGTTGTTCATCTCGAAGATCTCCTCATCGGCATCGATCACCAGCTGGTTGTCGATGCCCACCTCCCCGAATTCGTTGACGATCACCGCCACCTTGAGGCCGTGCTCGTGGGTGAGGATGCGGTTGAGCAGCGTCGTCTTGCCGGAGCCGAGATAGCCGGTGAGGACGGTGACGGGCAGGCGTTCCCGATCAGGGGCCAGAGAGGGCGCCGAGCGCATCGGAGCAGGCCAGGCAAGGGCCGGCCATGGGAATCATTTTCAAGCTAGCAGTCCCGGTTCCCCCTGGCCGCCCCGCCGTCGGTCCTGTCGGGCACCCCGCCAGCCCGTCCGCCAAACCGCTTCCGTCACTACCGCTCCGCGGCGGCGGGCTGCCTACGGTTCAGGCCTGGGGATCAGCCCGATGGCCCCCTCCGCCTGATGGCCCAAGAACGCTTCTTCCTCGAGCGGGATCCGCCCCACGGCGCCATGGCCGACTGGCCCCACGTGGTGATCGTGGGCGGCGGCTTCGCCGGGCTCAAGGCCTGTCACGTGCTGGCCGGCAAGCCGGTGCGGGTGACCCTGATCGACAAGCGCAACTTCAACCTCTTCCAGCCGCTCCTCTATCAGGTGGCCTCCGGTCTGGTGTCGGAGGCGGACGTGGCCTCCCCCCTGCGCCAGATGGTGGGCCAGGCCCCCAACATCCAGATCCTGCTGGGCGAGGTGGTCGACATCGACACCGAGGCCCGGGAGGTGGTGTTCAACGACCACCGCTACGGCTACGACCACCTGATCCTGGCCAGTGGATCCGGCAGCACCTACTTCGGCCATGAGGAGTGGCGGCCCCTGGCGCCGCCGATGAAGATCCTCGAGCACGCCGACGAGATCCGCCGCCGGCTGCTGATGGCCCTCGAAGAGGCCGAACAGACCAGGGACCCGGAGCGGCGTCGCTTCCTGCAGTCGGTCGTGGTGGTGGGGGCCGGGCCGGCGGGCTGCGAGCTGGCCGGCTCCCTGATCGAACTCATGCACCGCGCCGTGGAGCGGGACTTCAAGCAGCTCGACCGCGCCCAGTGTCGGGTGATCTTACTGGATGCGGTGGATCGGGTGCTGCCGGCGATGGCGGCCAAACTCTCCGCCGACGCCGCGGCTTACCTGGAGCGGGCCGGCGTCGAGCTGCGCCTGAACACGCTGGTGGCCGCCATCGAACCCGGCCGGGTGCTCCTCAGGCGCCCCTCGGACGTCGCCGCTGGCGAGGGGGACGGCGGGGAGGAGGCCGGCGATGGTGGCCTCGGCGATCTGGAGGCGGCCACGATCTGCTGGACCGCCGGGGTGCGGGCCTCGCGCCTGGGCCGGCTGCTGGCCGAGCGCACCGATGCCCCGGTCGACCGGGGCGGGCGGTTGCAGGTGGAGGCCGACTTCTCGCTGCCGGCTCACCCGGAGATCCGGGCGGTGGGCGACCTCTGCCACTACGCCCACACCGGCGACAGCCGTGTGCTGCCGGGCATGGCCGGGCCGGCGGTGCAGATGGGCGGCTGGGTGGCGCGCGACATCCTGGCGGGCCTGGAGGGGCGCCGCAGCGCGCCGTTCCGCTGGTTCGACCTCGGCAGCATGGCCGTGATCGGCCCCTGGTACGCGGTGGCGGATCTGCGCGGGCTGCACGTCAGCGGGCTGGCGGGCTGGATCCTGTGGGCCCTGGCCCATCTGGCCTTCATCCCCGACACCGAGAACCGCATCGCCCTGTTCAGCAAGTGGATGTGGCAGATCGCCACCCGCCAGCGCACCGCGCTGCTGATCACGGGCCGTCCCGATCAGCACATCGGCGTGGATGTGGGCCTGGAGCGGGCCGGGCCGCCGGGGGACCCCGGTCAGTCGCCGGAGGCCCCGTCCTCCGGAGCGGTGAACCGGGTGATCAGCACCCCCAGGATCACGGCGATGTAAAGGGGGCCGGCGATCGCCAGCACCACGCTCGCCATGCGCGCCGGCGGCCGGGCCGGCGTGATGTCGCCGAAGCCGGTGGTGGTGAGGCTGACGAAGGCGAAGTAGTTGATGCGGGCGAAGTCCAGCTGCCAGACACTGTCGGTGCCTGCCCCCGTGCGGTTCAGGACGATGGGCACCGGATCCGCCTCGGGGTTGGTCATGTAACTGCCGGGCTCGATCGTCTCCAGCACGCTCAGAACCAGGCCGCCACTGAGCCCGAGCAACAGGTAGCCGGCCACCGCCCCGCTGACCACCGCCTGGGTGGCGCGGGGCTCCCGGTCCAGGGCCCGCACCAACCGCACCAGGCTCCAGCCGATGAAGACCGTGGTGAGCACCAGCAGCGGTACCCCGGAGAAGCGCTTGCTCTCCGGCGTCAGCAGCCACAGCAGCTGGGCGATGAGGTTGGCGCTGCCGAGGGCCAGGAACAGCCGGTCGCTCCAGGAGCGCCCCAGCCGGCCGGCAAGGAACCCGCTCAGCTCCACGGTGGTCAGCACCGTGATCAGGAAGTAGCCCAGGGTGCCGACCAGGCGCAGCGTCTCGGGGAACGCCAGGCTCAGCATCACCAGCAGGCAGAGGAACAGCAGCCGGCGGTAGAAGCGGTGCCGGCGGCGACACAGGGCCTCCGGCGAGAGCGGAGCGGCGAGGGGTCGGAGCACGGGCGCCACGCCATCGGCATCGACAAGGTAGGGCGACCTCCGCAGAACGCCAGCGTCCCGGGAGGGTGCAGGGATACTGGAGACACCCGCAAGGTCACCGATGCCCTTCCGCTTACGACCCGCCTCCCGCCTGCTGCCAGCCGCCGCGGGCCTGCTGCTGGCGCTGGCACCCACGGCCCCGGCCCTGGCCCAGGGGATCCCCTTCAACGAGATCCGGGCCCTCAACCTGGCCCGCAACGCGGCCGTGCTCAGCAATGGCGGGCTGACGGTCTACACCCCGGCCAACTGCATGTTCAGCACGTCGGCGGCGAGCAATCCCTGCCTGGTGCGCAACGACGCCGACGGCTTCGTCTACCGGTTCCTGGGAGGCCCCCCCGGCTGGGAGGCCAAGGGCCTGCCGGCCACCACGGAAACGGAGATCAAAATCGCCCTGGACGGCCGCACGGTGGTGGCGATCCTCTACAACGGCCCGCCGCGCTCCCGCTGAGCCCGGCGGTCGGCCCGGCGAAAGCGGCCTAACCTCCAGCCAGCCTCTCCAAGCCCTTGTCCGTCCCCGCTTCCCCCACCCTGCGCTGGGTCACCGCCGGCTTGCTGCTGGTGGCGGCCGTTCTCTGCCTGGCGCTTCCCTTCGTCTCGGCCACCCTGCTCACCATCGCCCTCGGCGGCGTGGCGGTGGCGGCGGGGATCTCCCAGCTGCTGCGGCTCACCTCGGCCGATGACACCCGCAGCAAGGTGTTCCGCGCCATCTCCGGGGTGCTGTATGTGGTGGGCGGCATCGGCCTGGTGGCCTTCCCGGTGGCCAGCACCGTCAGCCTGACCCTGTTCATCGGCGTCCTGCTGGCCGTCGAGGGGGTGATGGAACTGGCGGGCGCCGCCGCCGGCGCCGGGCCGGCCCGGGGCCTGGTGCTGCTGGATGGCATCGTCACGGTGGTGCTCGGCGGCATGCTGATCGCCGAGTGGCCCTCCGACAGCCTCTGGGCCATCGGCACCCTGTTCGGCTTCGGTCTGGCCTTCTCCGCCTTCAACCTGCTCACCGCCCCCGCCGCACCCCAGGCCTGAGGCAGGGGGCTAGGGCTCATTCCGTCACGGCCAGGCCCTCGGCCCGGCGCGGATCCACCGTCCCCAGGCTGCCGCCGCCCGCCAGCACCTCGACGCTGTTGGCCGCCCCCATGGCCGGGGCCCGGCGGACGCTGTGGCCCATGGCCTCCAGCAGGCGGCGGCTGTCGGGGCTGAGACCCTCCTCCGCATCGATCCGGTCGGGCCACAGCTGGCTGTGGATGCGGGGGGCGGCCACGGCACCGGCCAGGTTGAGGCCGTGCACCATCCGGTTGAGCAGCACCTGGAGGATGGTGGTGATGATCCGGCTGCCGCCGGGGCTGCCGGTGGCGATCCAGGGGCGGCCATCGGGGCGGAACACCAGGGTGGGGGCCATCGAGCTGAGGGGGCGCTTGCCCGGTGCGATGGCGTTGGCCGTCCCCTGGCGCAGGCCGAAGGCGTTGGCGCTGCCGGGCAGGGCGGTGAAATCGTCCATCTCGTTGTTGAGCAGGAAGCCCATCCCCGGCACGCTGATGCCGTTGCCGTAGGGGAAGTTGAGGGTGGTGGTGAGGGCCGCCAGCCCGCCCTGCCGGTCGGCCACCGAGAAGTGGGTGGTGTTGGTGCCTTCACGGGCGGCGGCCGCCTCCAGCGCCGGGGCCGGGGTGTGGCGACGGGGATCGATGCGGCGGCGCAGGCCGGCCAGGTAGGCCGGTGACAGCAGCCGTTCCACCGGCACCGGCACCTGCTCCGGATCCCCCAGCAGGGCATTGCGGTCGCGGTAGGCCAGGTTCATGGCCTCGGCCATGGCATGGAGGCTGGCCGCACCGTTGAGGCCGGTGGCCGCCAGATCAAAGGGTTCGAGGATTCCCAGCAGCTGCAGCAGGGTGAGCCCGCCCCCGGGCGGCGGCATGGTGAGCACCGGATGGCCGAGGAACTCGCGACGCAGTGGCCGCACCAGCCGGGCCCGGTAGGCGCGCAGATCGCTGTGGGTGATCAGGCCGCCACCCCGCTCCATGACCGCCACCAGGGCGTCGGCCACCGGCCCGGCATAGAAACCCCGCTCCCCCTCGAGGGCGATGCGCCGCAGGCTGGCCGCCAGCTCGCCCTGGCGCAGCCGCGTGCCGGGCACCGGCGGCGGCAGGAACAGGCGACGGGAGACCGGATCGGCCTGCAGCCGCGGGGCGGCGGCGGCCAGGGAATCACTCAGCTCGCGGCTCACCGGGAAGCCCTGGGCCGCCAGCCGGATCGCCGGCGCCATCACCTGGGCCAGGGGCAGGCGGCCGTAGCAGCGCTGGGCCAGGGCCAGGCCGGCCACACTGCCGGGCACGGCGGTGCTGAGCAGGCTGCGGGTGGCGCGGGTCCGGTCCACCTGGCCGTCGGGCCCCAGGAACATGGTGGCCGTGGCCGCCGCCGGGGCCGTCTCGCGGAAGTTGACCGCCACCGCCGTGCCGCCGCCGATGGCCAGCTCGGGCCCGGCCGCCGGATTGCCACCAGAGGCCCCGTCCAGGCAGCCCCGCTGGCGGGCCGGCGAGGGGCCGGGCAGCCAGAGCAGCAGGAAGCCGCCGCCGCCCAGGTTGCCGGCCTGGGGCAGGGTGACCGCCAGGGCGAAGGCGGTGGCCACCGCCCCATCCACCGCATTGCCCCCCTGGCGCAGGATCGCCGCCCCCGCCGCCGAGGCCAGCGGCTCCTGGGCCGCCACCAGCCCCCGGGCCGACCACTGGGGCCGAAAGCGCTGCTCCCCCTCCAGCAGCACGTTGCTCTCCGCGGCAACGGCGGGCGCCCCCAGCAGCAGCAGTCCCGCGACCGCGGCTCCCCGGCGGACCGCGCTCACAGGGGCGCTCCCGGGGCGCCGAAGCCACCGCCGCCGGGGGTGGCGATCTCCAGCAGGTCGCCCGGCTGCACGGCCACCTGGTCGCAGCCGGCCAGCTCCTCGTGCCGGCCATCGGCCCGCTCCAGCCGGTTGCACCCCACGGCCCCATCGCCACCACCGGCCAGGCCGAAGGGAGCCACCCGGCGGGAACCCGAGAGGATGGCGACGGTCATCGGCGCCAGGAACCGCAGCCGCCGCACCACGCCATCGCCGCCGGGCCAGCGGCCGGCACCGCCGCTGCCGCGGCGGATGGCGAAGCCCTCCAGGCGCACCGGGAAGCGGTCCTCGAGGATCTCCGGATCGGTGAGGCGCGAGTTGGTCATGTGGCTCTGGACGGCATCGGCCCCGGCAAAGCCGCGACCGTCGGGCAGCGCACCGGCGCCGGTGCCGCCGCAAATGGTCTCGTAGTACTGGCGCTGGGCATCACCGAAGCTGAGGTTGTTCATCGTGCCCTGGGCGGCCGCCATCACCCCCAGGGCGCCGAACAGGGCATTGGTGACCGCCTGGGAGGTTTCCACGTTGCCGGCCACCACCGCCGCCGGCGGCCGCGGGTGCAGCAGGCAGCCCTCCGGCACGATCAGCTCGATCGGGGCGAAGCAGCCGGCGTTGAGCGGGATCGGGCGGCCCACCAGGCAGCGGAACACGTAGAGCACCGCCGCCTTGGTGATCGCCAGCGGGGCGTTGAAGTTGCCCTCCAGCTGGGGGGAGGTGCCGCTGAAGTCGATGCGGGCCCGGCGGGCGGCCCGGTCGATGCGCACGGCCACAACGATGCGGCTGCCGTTGTCGAGCTCGACGCTGTGGTCACCATCCCTGAGGCGGGCGATCGCGTCACGCACAGCCTCGGCCGCGTTGGACAGCACGTGGCCCAGGTAGGCGCTGACCTCCCCGGTGCCATCGCGGGTCAGCAGCCGCTGCAGTTCGCTCTCCCCCAGCCGGTTGGCCGCCACCTGGGCCTGGAGGTCGGCCAGCAGCTGCTCGGGGTTGCGCACCGGGTGGGGGCCGGCGGCCAGCCGCTCACGCCAGGCGGCTCCATCGAACTGGCCCTGGCGCAACAGCGGCACATGACGCAGCAGCAGCCCCTCCTCCTCGATCCGGCGGCTGAAGGGGGGCATCGAACCGGGGGTGAGGCCGCCCACGTCGGCATGGTGGCCGCGGCAGGCCACGAACAGCAGCGGCACCGCCCCACCCTCGGGGGGGAACACCGGCGTGATCACGGTGATGTCGGGCAGGTGGGTGCCGCCGTCGAAGGGGTCATTGGCGGCATAGGCATCGCCCGGCGCCAGGGGCGGCAGGGTGCCGGCGGCCACGGCGGCCAGCAGGCTGGCGACGCTGTCCCCCATCGAGCCGAGGTGCACGGGGATGTGCGGCGCATTGGCCACCAGCCGGCCGGCGCCATCGAACAGGGCGCAGGAGAAGTCCAGCCGCTCGCGGATGTTCACTGAGCGGCTGCACTGGCGCAGCCGTTCGCCCATCTGCTCAGCGATGGCGGCAAAACGGTGGTTGTAGAGCTCCAGCCGCACCGGATCCACCGCCCCGGCGCTGCCGGTGGCCAGGGCCGCCGCGGCGGGCGGCGCCTGCCGCTCCAGCAGCAGTTCGCCCCCCGCCAGCACCTGAGCGCCCCAGCCCGGCTCCAGCACCGTGGTGCCCGTGGGCTCCACCACCAGGGCCGGGCCCGCAATCCGCTGACCCGCCGCCAGCTGCTCCCGCCGCCAGAGGGGCACCTGGCGCCAGACCATCCCGGCGCCGGCATCGTGCTCCTCGGCCAGGCAAAGGGGCACCCATTCCGAGGGCTCGGGTGGATCCGCCGCCTCCGGGAGTTCCGCGGCCCGGACGACCCCCGCTGGGGTCTCGGGGGCCGGGGCAGCCACCTCCACCTGCAGCCCCTCCACCACCAGCGGCTCATCCGGCACCACGAAGCCGAAGCGCTGCCGGTGGCGGGCCTCGAAACCGGCGCGCAGCGCGGCCAGCAGCCCCTCGGGCGAACCGGCGGACCAGGGCAGTTCCAGCCCCTGGTCGCTGCCGCGGTAGCGCAGCTCCAGGCGGGCCTGCCAGCGCGGCGCCTCGCCGGGCGCCAGATCGCCGCTGATGCGCAGCTCGGCGGTGGCTTCGGCCACCAACGCCCCGATCTCCCGCTCCAGCAGGGGAAGCAGGGCCGGCTCGAGAGGTTGCCGCAGGGTGCGCTCCCGCAGCAGGGAGGGGCGTGCCAGGCCGATGCCGTAGGCCGAGAGCACCCCGGCCAGGGGATGGAGCAGCACCCGGGTGAGACCGAGGGCGTCGGCCAGGGGGCAGGTGAGCTGGCCGCCGGCACTGCCGAAGGTGACGAGCACGGCACCGCGCAGGTCGTGGCCGCGCTGGATCGAGATGCGCCGGATCGCCTCGGCCATGCGCTCGATCGCGATCGTCAGCGCCCCCTGGGCCGCCAACTCTGGACCCGCCACCCCCAGCTGGCTGGCCAAGGCCTTGAAGCGCTCGAGCACCACCCCCCGATCGGCCGGCTGGTCGCCGCCGGGGCCGAACAGGCGCGGCAGCGCGTTCACAGGGAGCCGGCCCAGCAGCAGATTGGCGTCGGTGATCGCCAGGGGGCCGCCCCGGCCATAGCAGGCGGGTCCGGGGTTGGCACCTGCCGAACGGGGGCCCACCTGCAGGCGTCCGTCCTGCACGTGCAGCACCGAGCCGCCGCCTGCCGCGACGGTGTGGATCGGCAGCATCGGCGCCAGCAGTCGCAGACCGTTGATCTCGGTGTCGTTGCTGCGCTCCCAGGCCGCCTCGCCGCGGCTGCCATCGAAGTGGAAGACGTCACTGGAGGTGCCGCCCATGTCGAAGCCGAGGATTGGAACGTCACCGAAGCCGGCGGCGGTCGCCGCTGCCACCGCCGCCACCATGCCGCCGGCGGGGCCGGAGAGGATCGTGTCCTTGGCCTGCAGCAGGGAGGGCGCCCGCAGGGCTCCGGCGGAGGTCATCACCCGCAGCGGGATGGCCGCGCCGATGGCGGCACGCACCTGATCGAGATAGGCCCCCAGCACCGGACCCAGGGAGGCCTCCAGCACGCTGGTGTCGAGGCGGGGAACCAGCCGGGGCTGGCGGCTGAGCTGGTGGGAGAGCACCACCGGAGCCAAGCCCCGTGAGGCCAGCCAGCTCCCCAGGGCCTGCTCATGGCACGGGTGACGGCCGGCGTGGAGCAGGGCCACGGCCACGCTGCGGTAGCCGTCGGAGCGGGCCTGGGCCAGGGCCGTCTCCAGATCCGCGTCCAGCTGCAGGGGCTCCAGTTCGGCACCATCCGCCGCCAGCCGCCCGCCCACCTCGATCACCCGCAGGGCAGGCGGCTCGAGCCGCCGGATCTCCAGGGCAAAAAGGTCGGGCCGGTGCTGGTCGCCGATGCGCTGCAGGTCGGCAAAGCCGCGGTTGACCAGCAGCAGCACCGGCGCCCCCTGGCGCTCCAGCAGGGCATTGGTGGCCACGGTGGTGCCCAGCCGCACCTCCGCCACCAGCCCAGGGGGAATGGGCTGATCAGGAGCCAGGGCGAGCACGTCCCGCAGGGCCGCAACGGCGGGGTCGGGCGTGGGGGTGCCGTCCGCCGGCGGGGGCGGATCGGAGAGCAGCTTGCGCACCAACAGATCACCCCTGGGAGAGCAGGCCACCACATCGGTGAAGGTGCCGCCCCGGTCGATCCAGAAGCGCCAGCCGTCCGCCACGGGCGTCAGAGGGGACAAAGCAACTCTGCGACCTCAACCAGGAAGTCCACCCCCAGAACGACCCCGTTCTGTTGTAAATCCTCGCGACACTTTGTGGCGACGAATAGATCAGCCCGTGCATCCTTTGTCGTGGTCGCTGACACCATAGCCATGGGGTCGGGCCAGGGGTTCATGACGTAGTGAGAGGAGCCAGAAGTCCTGACGAAATGAATGATGGCTCCTAGTCCTGCCGCCATCCGTCAGGTCCGTCGGAATGTAGTGAAAGAATCATGCCAAGCCGGGAACCAGGCTGAATTCCTTGTTTCGATAACAATAACGTGCTTCTGGGCAGCCTGCTGCGTACGCCAGCTGCTGCGCCTACTACCCAAGACTCCATCAGCGGGGACGCGGTTCGCCAACCGGCACGGCGCCCCACCCCGCCAGATGCACCTCTGCTGCACATCCGCATCCATCGTGAAGATGCAGCAATATCAACGGTTCGGATCCACCCAATACAGTATAATGATACTGATCAGGCACTGAGGGGCCATGGCGCCGGCCAGCCATCGCAGATCTGCAGCGGTCGTCCTCGCAAGCATCGCGGCCGTCCTGCTGCTGCCTCCGCCGGCCCTGGCGCTGGATCTGATCTTCGTCTTCGACGGCCTGATCGGCACCTTCCGGGGTCTGGAGGCCGGGATAGCCACCAGTGCCCCGCCGGCGACCGTTGAGCTGAATTTTGCTTCCTCTTCAGGGTCTCCCAAGGGGATCTTCGAGACAGCGCCGCGCTGCCTGCATCCCGACTGCGACTTCATCGCCGTGAACGCCAACGGTTCAACATTCACCGCTCCAACCGTCTTCCATGGCCATAACAGTGGCTGGCAACTGCTGATCAGCCCCGTTCCAGAAAAGCCCCCCGGCGCCGCGCCCTGGCCCCTCACTGGATTGCTGCTCTATTGCCCAGGTTTTGAGCTGGCAGGCGAGCTGGACGATTGCCCAGCCCCCGGTCCTGGCACCGAGCCGAGATCCGGATGGCTCGCACCACCCCCGCACGGCGACCCCGGCGACCCGCCTGATCCTGCGGTCCCTGGCCCTCTGCCTGTCCTGGGGGTCGCCGCCGCCTTCCGCTTCAGCCGCCGGCTGAAGGCAAGAATTCGCGGCCGCCTCAGCGATAGTTCTCGAACTGCAGCGGCACCTCCAGGTCCTCAGCGCGCAGCAGGCTGATCACCTGCTGGAGGTCGTCCTTGTTCTTGCCGGTGACGCGCAGGCTCTCGCCCTGGATCGCCACGGTCACCTTTTTGACCTGATCGCGCACCAGTTTGCTGAGCCTTTTGGCCAGCTCCTGGCTGAGGCCCTTGCGCAGCTTGATCACCTGCTTCAGCCGGTTGCCGCCCACCGGCTCGGGGGTCTGCAGATCGAAGATCTTCAGCGACAGATTGCGCTTGGTGGCCTTCTGGCGCAGCACATCGACCACCGCATCGAGGGTCATGTCGCTGGCGGTGGTGATCGTCAGACTGGCCTCCTCCACGTCGATCTCGGTGGCCGAGTCCTTGAGGTCGTAGCGCTGACCCACCTCCCGCCGCACTTGGTCGACGGCGTTCACCAGCTCCTGGCGGTCGAAGTCGGAGACGACGTCGAAGGAATAGCTGTCGGCCATGGCGCAGGTGAAGGCAAGGCAGCGCCAGCCTAGAAAAGAGACCCCAGCCGCCCCCTACCGATGGCCACCTCCCTGCTCAGCCCCCTCCTGGCGGCCAGCATCGCCCTGCCGGTGCTGCCGGCGGCCGCCGGCGGGCCCTTCGCCTGGTCGCTGGTGCTCTCGGGAGCCGTGGTGGTACTGAGCCTGATCCCCCTGGGGGCCGCCCGCTCCCAGGCCGACTTCACCCCCTCCGACCTGGCCGCCCCGCGGGCGATGTTCGAGCGGCTGCCGGCCTGGGGCAAGCGGGCCAACTGGGCGCACCAGAACAGCTTCGAGGCCTTCACCCTGCACGCCCCCGCCTGCCTGCTGTGCCTGCTGGTGGCCCCCTCGGTGCTGGCGGCCGCCCCATGGGTGCCCCTGGTGGCCTGGCTGCACCCCGCCCTGCGTCTGGGCTACATCGGGGCCTACGTGGCCAACATTCCCCCCGTGCGCAGCCTCTGCTGGGCCGGCGGCATTCTCTGCACAGCCCTTCTCTACAGCGAAGGCCTGCGGGCGGTGCTGCGCAGCTGAGGGCAAGGACGGCGGACGGGCCTCAGCTGCCGCCCTTCTCCTGCAGCCCCTTGAGGGCCGCCAGCAGCGAGGCCGGGCTCTGGGGATCCACCATCAGCACCGATCCGCCGTGGGAGCGGGCCATCTCCTGGCCCATGGCCATCCAGTCCTTAGCCAGCAACAGCCGCAGGCCCTCGGCCGCCGCCGGATGGGCCTCGATCACGGCCGCCAGCTGGGTGGCCGACTCGGCCCGCGCCTTGGCCAGCAGCAGCTGCTGCTTGGCCTGGGCATCGGCATCGAGCAGCACCGCCTCCTGCTTGGCCTTGGCATCCAGCACCAGGGCCTCGGCGCGGCCCCGGGCCGCGTTCACCTGGGACTCCCGCTCCCCCTCGGAGCGCAGGATCGCCGCCCGCTTCTCCCGCTCGGCCGTCATCTGCTGCTCCATCGCCTGCTGCACCCCCTGGGAGGGCTGGATGTCACGCAGCTCCACCCGGGTCACCTTGACGCCCCAGGGATCGGTGGCCTGATCCAGCTCCTTGAGCAGGGTCTCGTTGACCTCGCTGCGGGTGGAGAAGGTCTGGTCGAGGTCGAGCTTGCCCATCTCGGCCCGGATCTGGGTGAGCACCAGGTTGACCATGGCCGCCTGCAGGTTGTCGACGGCGTAGTAGGCGCGGGCGTGCTCCAGCAGCTGCCAGTACACCACCGCATCCACCTCGATCGAGACGTTGTCGCGGGTGATGCACTGCTGGGGGGGATGTCGAGCACCCGCTCCTTCAGCGATTCGTGGCTCACCACCCGCTCCATGCCGGGGATCACCAGGGACAGGCCGGGGCGCAGCTCCCGGTCGTACTTGCCCAGGCGCTCCACCAGCATCGAGCGACTGCTGCTGGTGACCTTGATGCCACTGATGCCCAGACCGCCGAGCACCAGGAGCACCGGAATGAGGAGCACTTCCATGCCGGCTTCTTCACTGGCGCCACACTAGGCAGGATGGGGGCGATGGCCAACGGCCCCGTCGGTTTCGTTGTCCTCGCCTCCGTCCCATCGCCCCCGGCCGATGCCCGCACCCCCGATCCTCTGGCTCGCCCTGGCGGGGGTGTTGCTGCTGCTGGAGCTGGTGGGCGCCGACGGCGACGGCCTGCTGCTGATCGCTGCCGTGGCGGCCCTGCTGCTCACCCTGGTGGCCATCCTGGCGCCGGTGGTGCCGCCCCTGGGCCAGCTGCTCCTTTACGTCGTTCTGGTGGGCACGGGCTACGTCTGGCTGCGGCGCTGGTCGGCCCGCCGCCAGGCCCGCACCATCCCCCCCGGCGCCCGCGCCGAACTGGCGGAGGTGACCACGGCCTTCGATGCCAGCGGCGAGGGCCGGGTGCGCTGGCAGGGCCAGAGCTGGGCCGCCCAGAACCTGGCGCCCGACCAGCTCCTGCCCCCCGGCGCCCAGGTGACGGTGATGGGCCGGGAGGGCACACGACTGCAGGTGCTGCCACGCCAGGAGAATCTGCTGGGCTGAAACCCGGCTGGGCCGAAATCGGCGACTCAGTCGAAGAACATCAGGCTGACCACCTTGCCCATGTCCTCGGCGGTGCGGCAGCTGGAGAGCAGGGTCTCGCTGTCGTGGAAGGCGTAGCAGATCAGCTGGTCGCAGCGGTTGATGATCTCCTGGTTGCAGAGGCTGCTGGCCATGGGCAGGGGCAGCTCGTCGTTCTCGGGCTTCTCCACCAGGTGCAGCACCCGCTCCAGCTGGCTGCGGGATTCACCCGGCTGGCGATCCAGGCTCTGGGGCAGCAGCACGGTGAGCCGGGCCGGATCCACCTCCAGCACGCTACGGATCACGGCCGCATTGACCCCCTGGGCGCCGGAGGTGATCAGGTTGTGACCCTCCTGGGCCAGGGAGCGGGCCACCAGCTCCACCAGATGGATCGACACCACCGGCACATGGCGGCTGCCGAGGAAGGCGATTCTGCGTTTGCCCCGGTCCTGGAGCATGGCCAGCTCCTGGGCGAGCGTATCGATCCGGTCCAGGGCCGGAAGATCTAGGGACCGGGTCACCCGTTATCGACAACCAACGAACTGAAACTAGCAGCGCCTTCAGGCATGGACCGCCAGGCGCAGCCGGCGGAACAGCCGTTCGAAGTGGCAGTTCTCTTCCACCAGGCGGATCGCATAGGTGGCCTTCACCGCTTCGTGCAGTCGCACATGGCCGATGGCGGCATCGATCACCTCGACGGTGGTGAGGGTGTCGTGGTCGACCTTGAGCACCGGCACCTCCAGCTCCTCGGCCCGGCTGATCAGCTGGGGCAGCGGCTCACCGGCGCCCGAGAGGATCAGGCACTGGGTGGAGGCCTCCAGGGCCGCCAGCTGGATGTCGGTGCGGTCGGCGCCGGTGACCACGGCCATGTTGCGGCGGCGCCGGAAGAACTCCATCGCCGAATTGACGTTCATGGCGCCGATCGAGAGGGTCTCCACCAGCAGGTCGAGGCCGTCGTGGCAGCAGAGCACGGTGGCCTCAAGCCGGCGGGCCAGCTCCTCCACCGTGACGCTGCGCAGCAGGGGGCTGCGGGGCATCACGCCCAGCACCGGGATCCCCAGCCGCTCCAGGGCCGGCAGCACCGCCTCCCGCACCTCCGGCACCACCTCGGGCAGAACGGCGTTGAGCACCACGCCCGCCAGCAGATCGCCCAGCTGGTGCCGGGCCTCCAGCAGGGCATCGACGCTGCGGCTGTCACTCCAGTTGTGCACCAGCAGGACCGGGGCCTGCAGGGCCTGGGCCAGCTGCACCAGACCCAGGCCGTAGAGCTGCCCTTCGTTGAGGCTTCCGGCCCCCTCCAGCAGCACCAGCCGCTCGGCGTCGTCGTGGATGCGCCGCTGCAGGAGCGCCAGCCCCTCCCCCGGGGTCAGATCCCCCGCCAGCAGGCGGGCCCGGGCGGTCGCCGGCTCCAGCACGTCCAGCGAAGGGATCAGCTGCTCCGGCTCCAGCCCCAGGGTGGCGCCGATGAAGCGGACATCGGGATCCAGCAGCGGGTTGCCGGGCGCCCCATCGACGGGGGCGTCGAGGGGGTCGTCCATGCAGGTGGCCAGCGGCTTGCCGAAGGCGAGCGGCACGCCCTGGCGGGCGAGCTGGCGACCCAGACCCAGCACCACCGCCGACTTGCCGCTGAAGGGTTCGCAGGAGCCGATCAGCAGGGGGATGGACATGGTGTGACCTCGCCGGGACCCGCAGGTGCGGGGCAATCTAGGCAGCACGACCACCTCAGGCCCATGCCGGACCCCTCGAACGCAGCGCTCACCGTGGCCGTCACCGGTGCCAGCGGCGCCCTCGGCCAGGCCCTGCTGCGCCGCTGGCACCGCCGCGGTGCCCGGCTGATCGCCCTTTGCCACGGCTGCGCGCCCCTGGAGCTGGCCGGCCCGGACGGGCAGCCGATCCCCCTGCGCCAGGTGCACTGGCAGGTGGGCCAGGAGGCCGCCCTCGAATCCCTGCTCGAGGAGGTGGATGTGCTGGTGATCAACCACGGCATCAACGTCCACGGCGACAGCAGCGCCGAGGCCACCGGCTGTTCGCTGGAGGTGAACGCCCTGAGCGCCTGGCGGCTGCTGGAGCTGTTCGCCGTGGTGGCGGCGCGGCGGGATCCGGCACAGCAGAGCGGCGGCCGGCGGGCCGAGGTGTGGGTGAACACCTCCGAAGCGGAGATCCAGCCGGCCGTCAGCCCCCTGTACGAGATCAGCAAACGGCTGCTGGGCCAGCTGCTCAGCCTGCGGGCGCCGGAGCTGGCCCGGGTGCTGCGGCTGCGGCGGCTGGTGCTGGGGCCGTTCCGGTCGGCCCTCAATCCCATCGGCGTGATGGGGGCCGACTGGGTGGCCGGCGAGATCCTGCGGCAGGCCGACTGGGACTGGGGCCTGATCATCGTCACCCCGAACCCACTGACCTACGTGCTGATGCCCCTGGCGACCCTGACGCGCTGGGCCTACTGCGGGTTGCTGCGGCGGCCGTGAGTAGGGGGATGGCGGGGTCTGCCGAACTTAGAAGTCGCGGTCGGTGAGGATGTCGCAGCCGTCGGAGGTGACCACGATGGTGTGCTCCCACTGGGCCGAGAGGCTGCCGTCCACGGTGACCACGGTCCAGCGGTCCTTGAGGGTGCGGCAGGCCTTGCTGCCGGCGTTGAGGATCGGCTCCACCGCCAGGGTCATGCCGGCCCGCAGCTGCATGTTGGGCAGATCCCTGGTGCGGTAGTTGAACACCGAGGGCTCCTCGTGCAGGTTGCGGCCCACGCCGTGGCCCGTGTAGTCCTCGACGACGGCATAGCCGTGGGCCTCGACGTGGTCCTGGACGGCACCGGCCAGCTCCAGCAGGGTGCTGCCGGCCTTCACGGTGGCCAGGCCCTTCATCAGGGATTCCTGGGCCACCCGGCTGAGGCGGCGGGCCTCCTCCGGCACCCCCTCGCCGACGCAGAGGGTGACGCAGCTGTCGCCGTGGAAGCCCTCGAAGTAGGCGCCGGTGTCGATCTTGACCAGATCACCGGCGTTGATGACCCGTTTGGCGTTGGGGATCCCGTGGACCACCTCGTTGTTGATGCTGGCGCAGATGCTGGCCGGAAAGCCGTGGTAGCCCTTGAAGCTGGGGGTGGCTCCCATGGCGCGGATGCGGGCCTCAGCGTGGCGGTCGAGGTCGCCGGTGGTCATGCCCGGGGCGGCCATGTCGATGATCTCCCGCAGCACCGTGGCCACGATGCGGCTGGCCTGGCGCATGATCGCGATCTCCCGCGCCGACTTCACCTCCACCCCGCGGCGGCCCTTCTGGATGCGGGGGCCGGCCTGGGTGAGAGGGGTGCCACCGCCCTTGACGCCGTTGGTGCTGGCCAGCAGATCGGCGAACAGGTTCATGCGGTGGAAGTTGGAGCCGGATATTCAAGTTATCAATGGCATCCCTCCCGCCGTCGATTCCCCGTGTCCGGCCCCACCCCCAGCGCCCCCCCACGGCCCGCCTCGCCGCCCTGGGGCGCCCGCCTGCGGCAGGCCCACGCCTGGCTGGCACCGCTGGTGCTGGCGCCCCTGCTGATCTCGGCTGTCACGGGTGTGGGTTACCGCCTGCTGCGGGACTGGGGAGGGCTGAGCCGGGACCAGGTCCATCCGTTGATGGTGCTGCACGAGGGCGAATGGCTCCAGAGCTGGCTGGGCCAGGTGGGGGAGACGCTCTACGTGCTGCTCAATGGCCTGGGCCTGCTGTGGATGCTGGTCACCGGAGGGGTCATGGCCTGGGAGCGGCTGCAGCGGAGCTGGCGGCGGCGTGGGGGGAAAGGGGTCACTTGAGGCGGTAAGGTGTTGGTTTGGACAGGCGCTCCGAGAAAAGGGATGGCAACCGAGACCGATCCGACCACCACCGATCCATCCACCGAGGTGGACCCGCAGACCGTGGACCAGGTGACCCCTGACGAGGCGGCCGCCACCGCTGCGGCAGCCGTGGCGGCCCCTGCCACCGTGACCGTCACCACCGGCAAGCTCAGTGCCCGTGCCCTGATCGACGAGTTCGAGGCGGCCCAGCTGAAGAGCGACCTGCCCGAGATCTACGTGGGCGACACCGTCAAGGTGGGCGTGCGCATCCGGGAGGGCAACAAGGAGCGGGTGCAGCCCTACGAGGGCGTGGTGATCGCCAAGCGCCACGGCGGCCTCAACCAGACGATCACGGTGCGCCGCATCTTCCAGGGCATCGGCGTGGAGCGGGTCTTCATGCTGCACAGCCCCCAGGTCGCTTCCGTGAAGGTGGAGCGGCGCGGTAGGGTGCGTCGGGCGAAGCTCTTCTATCTGCGTGACCGGGTGGGTAAAGCCACTCGCGTCAAACAGCGCTTCGATCGCTGAAGCCTGGTTTCACGGGATTTCATTGCCCGCGTTTCCCTTTCACGCTTTCCAGGGGCCATCGGCCATGCGCCGTTAGTTCAGTTGGTAGAACGCAGGTCTCCAAAACCTGATGTCGGGGGTTCAAGTCCTCCACGGCGCGTTCGATGGTCCCATTTGCAGTCTCGTGGTTCCGAACATGGAGTTGGATCTACAACCCGGTGATGTGGTCAAGGTGCTGGAATCGGCCGCCCTTGGCTGGGTCCGGGCCCGGGTCATCCGGGTCAAGTCCGGAGGTCGGGTCGTGGTCCAGAGCGACGAGGGGCGGGAGTTCACCGCCCGTGGCAATCAGGTGCGTCTGATCGAACCCGCCGGCTTCCGTCCCTGAGCCCATCGCCTCGGCGTCCCCTCCGGTCAGCGCCTGCCCCGTGCTCCGCACGGGGCTTTTTGTGTGGCAGCCTCACCAGGCCCGCCCCTGCCCGGCCTTCCCGGGTGCCGTTGACGGACCGCGTTGACGGAGGGACCGGTGACGATGGATACTTCCCTGGTCGGCGTGAGCGCCGTCGTGATCGCCCATCGGTGCCGCATCCTCCCCCCGGGGTGGATCGTGCCTCGAATGCCGGTCTGGGACTGTAGTTCAATCGGTTAGAGCACCGCCCTGTCACGGCGGAAGTTGCGGGTTCGAGCCCCGTCAGTCCCGTTCTCACCACCTGGAGCCGATTCCGTGGCCGCAGCGGTTCCCGTACGCGTTCGGCTGGCCCCCAGCCCCACCGGCACCCTCCACATCGGCACCGCCCGCACGGCGGTGTTCAACTGGCTGTTCGCCCGCCACCTGGGGGGCGCCTTCCTGCTCCGCATCGAGGACACCGACCGGGAACGGTCCAAACCGGAATTCACCGAGAACATCCTCGATGGCCTGCGCTGGCTGGGCCTCACCTGGGACGAGGAGCCGGTGGTGCAGAGCGCGCGCATCGACGCCCACCGGGCCGCGATCGAGCAGCTGCTCGCCAGCGGCCATGCCTACCGCTGTTTCGCCAGCGACGCCGAGCTGGCGGCGATGCGGGAGCGCCAGCAGGCCGAGGGCCGCGCCCCCCGCTACGACAACCTGCACCGGGACCTCACCCCCGAGCAGCAGCAGGCCTACATCGATGAGGGCCGCGAGGCGGTGATCCGCTTCCGCATCGACGACGGCGCCACGATCACCTGGAACGACCTGGTGCGCGGCGAGATGCGCTGGGCGGGCAGCGACCTGGGCGGCGACATGGTGATCGCCCGCCGGGCCCCCGCCGATGCCATCGGCGACCCCCTCTACAACCTGGTGGTGGTGGTGGACGACGCCGCCATGGCCATCAGCCACGTGATCCGGGGCGAGGACCACATCGCCAACACCGGCAAGCAACTGCTGCTCTACGCCGCCCTGGGGTTGACGCCGCCCCTGTTCGCCCACACCCCCCTGATCCTCAACCAGGAGGGCCGCAAGCTCTCCAAGCGCGACGGCGTCACCTCCGTGGGTGATTTCCGCGCCATGGGCTACACCGCCGAGGCCCTGGTCAACTACATGACCCTGCTGGGCTGGTCGCCACCGGAGGGCATCGGCGAGCGCTTCAGCCTCGAGCAGGCGGCGGCGGTGTTCTCCTTCGAGCGCGTCAACCGGGCCGGGGCGCGCTTCGACTGGGACAAGCTCAACTGGCTCAACGCCCAGGTGCTGCATGGGCTTGCGGCGGGCGAGCTGCGGCAGCGGCTGCTGCCCCTCTGGCAGGCCCGGGGCTGGGCCGACGACGGCCCCGCCGCCGATGCCGGCTGGCAGGAGGATCTCTGCGCCCTGCTCGGCCCCTCCCTCAGCCTGCTGGCGGACGGGGTCGACCAGGCTGCCCCCTTCTTCACAACGCCGGAGCCGGACGAGGCCGCCCTGGCCCTGCGGGCCGACGAGGCCAGCCGCGCCGCCCTGAGCGCCCTCCTGGAGCAGCTGCCGCAGGGGCCGCTCGAGGCCGAAGCCGCCCAGGCGCTGCTGGGGGCCGCCGCCACGGCGGCGGGCGTCAAGAAGGGGGTGCTGATGAAGGGCCTGCGGGCCGCCCTGCTGGGCAGCCTCAAGGGGCCCGACCTGCTCACCACCTGGCTGCTGCTGCACCGGCTCGGCAGCGACCGGGAGCGGATCACCGCGGCGCTCTGACGCCGGGCCCCTGGGCCTCAGTCGTCCATGGCGCCGTAGATCGGCTCCACCCGGATCGCCTGGACGCTGCCGGCCCGCAGCACCAGGAACTCGCTGGTCAGGTCGCTGATCGGCACGTTCACGAAGGTGTCGAGGGCCGCCGCGTTCAGCACGCCGCCGTACCAGTTCTGGAAATCCTCCAGGGTGTTGAAGTGCACCTCCTGGTGGTGGCCGCCACTCAGGAACAGGTGGATGGCATAGCGGCGGGGGGTGCGGGCCATGGGGCGCGGACGGCGGCGTCGGACTGCCCACAGGATGCCCCATAGGGCCGCAACAGGCTTGTGGCCGGGCGGTAGAGGGGATGAAGGGGGGCGCCGGAGGCGGTGAGGCCGAGACACACCAGCCGGGAGCAGTGGGGTTCCAGCAGCGCCAGCACCCGTTCGTCCTGGCCCGAGCGGCGGCCGCCGTTGCCCCAGCCCAGCCAGATCAGCGGCGGCGGCGCCCCGGCCGGGACGGACCCGGCGGACCGCTCGCCGGCCCGCAGTCGCCGCCGGATCCAGGCCGGGTTGGCGGCACCCACCGGATCGGCGGCATGGGCCAGGGCCACCGGGCTCGGGCTGATGCGGGCGAAAAGGTTGAGCACCTCCAGGCCGCCGTAGCCCCAGCCGGCGGCGAAGGCCACCAGCCGCCGCAGGGTGGGGTCGTCGTGGCGATGGTCGGCGCGGGAGGGGTTGAGGCCGATGAACAGCAGCCGGCTGCCCTGGGGCTCCCAGATGCGCTCCAGCCACCAGCGGTAGTGGCCGCAGCGGCTGAAGGCGGCCCGGCCGGCGGCCGTCACGGCGCTTCCGGGCCGCCGGATGGCAGGCTGTGGCGGACGGCGGACGGATCCCGGAAACGGCCATGGAGCGGGACAAGCCCCTGTTGCTGCTGGTGGACGGCCACTCCCTGGCCTTCCGCAGCTTCTACGCCTTCGCCAAGGGCGGCGAGGGGGGACTGAGCACCAAGGACGGGGTGCCCACCAGCGTCACCTACGGCTTCCTCAAGGCCCTGCTCGATAACTGCAAAGGCCTGGGACCCCAGGGGGTGGTGATCGCCTTCGACACGGCCGAACCCACCTTCCGCCACGAGGCGGACGCCGCCTACAAGGCCCATCGCGAGGAAGCCCCGGAGCACTTCTTCGCCGATCTGGCCAACCTGCAGGCCATCCTCAGGGACTGCCTCGACCTGCCCCTGTCGATGGCGCCGGGCTACGAGGCCGACGACGTGCTCGGCACCCTGGCCAACCGGGCGGCGGGCGAGGGCTGGCAGGTGCGGATCCTCTCCGGCGACCGGGACCTGTTCCAGCTGGTGGACGATGAGCGCGACATCGCCGTGCTCTACATGGGCGGCGGCCCCTACGCCAAGAACAGCGGGCCCACGGAGATCCGCCGCGCCCAGGTGATCGAGAAGCTGGGGGTGCCGCCGGAGGGGGTGGTGGACCTCAAGGCCCTCACCGGCGACAGCTCCGACAACATCCCCGGCGTCAAGGGGGTGGGGCCCAAGACCGCCCTCACCCTGCTCAAGGCCCACGGCGACCTGGACGGCATCTACGCCGCCCTCGACCAGCAGAAGGGGGCCCTGAAGACCAAGCTCGAGACCGACCGGGAGAACGCCTTCCGCTCCCGGATGCTGGCGGAGATCCTGGTGCAGATCCCGTTGCCCGAGGAGCCCCGCCTGGCCCTGGGGCGGGTGGACAGCGAGGGGCTGGGGGCCCGCCTGGCCGAGCTGGAGCTGTTCAGCCTGGTGAAGCAGACCGAGGGCTTCGCCCGCCTGTTCTCTTCGGAGCCTCCCGAGCCCGCCACCGTCCCACCTGCTCCCGCCATCCCCGCCGCCCCGGACGCCGGCGCCGCAGACGGCGGCGCGCCTGTGGCCCCGGACCCCACCGCCGCCCGGCAGGGCGAGGGGGATCCGGCCCTGCCCGCGCTGCGGCCGCAGCTGGTCACCAGCCCCGAGGCCCTGGCCGCCCTGGTCGCGCGGCTGATGGCCTGCACTGATCCGGCGGCACCGGTCGCCCTCGACACCGAGACCACCTCCCTCAATCCCTTCAAGGCGGAGCTGGTGGGGATCGGCCTCTGCTGGGGGGAGGGCCTGGCGGACCTGGCCTACGTGCCCATCGGTCACCACAGCCCACCGGCCCCCGACCTGCTCACCGCGGCGCCCCCGGCGCCGGAGCAGCTGCCCCTGGACGCGGTGCTGCTGGCCCTGGGGCCCTGGCTGGCCAGCGCCGGGCATCCCATGGCGCTCCAGAACGCCAAGTACGACCGCCTGATCCTGCTGCGCCATGGGCTGCCCCTGGCCGGTGTGGTGATGGACACCCTGCTGGCGGACTACCTGCGGGATGCCAACGCCAAGCATGGCCTGGAGGCGATGGCGGCGCGGGAGTTCGGCCTCCAGCCGACGACCTACGGCGACCTGGTGGCCAAGGGGCAGAGCTTCGCGGACGTGCCGATCGAGGAGGCGGCCCTCTACTGCGCCATGGACGTGCACCTCACCCGGCGCCTGGGCGCCGTGCTGGCGGAGCAGCTGGCGGCGATGGGGCCCCAGCTGCCCCTGCTGCTGCAGCAGGTGGAGCTGCCCCTGGAGCCGGTGCTGGCCCAGATGGAGGCCACCGGCATCCGCATCGACGTGCCCTACCTGAAGGAGCTGGCCGTGGAGCTCAGCACCACCCTGGCCCGGCTGGAGCAGGAGGCCCAGGCGGCGGCGGGGGTGGACTTCAACCTGGCCTCCCCCAAACAGCTCGGGGAGCTGCTGTTCGACACCCTGGGGCTCGATCGCAAGAAGTCGCGGCGCACCAAGACCGGCTGGAGCACCGACGCGGCGGTGCTGGAGAAGCTGGAGGACGACCATCCGGTGGTGAAGCTGGTGCTGGAGCACCGCACCCTCAGCAAACTGCTGAGCACCTACGTGGAGGCGCTGCCGGCCCTGGTGGAACCCGAGACCGGGCGGGTGCACACCGATTTCAACCAGGCGGTCACCGCCACCGGGCGCCTGTCGAGCAGCAACCCCAACCTGCAGAACATCCCCATCCGCACCGAGTTCAGCCGCCGCATCCGCAAGGCCTTCCTGCCCCAGGAGGGCTGGCGGATGATCAGCGCCGACTACTCCCAGATCGAGCTGCGCATCCTCACCCACCTCTCGGGCGAGCCGGTGCTGGTGCAGGCCTACAACGATGGCGATGACGTCCACGCCCTCACCGCCCGGCTGCTGCTCGAGACCGACACGGTGACACCGGAGGAGCGGCGTCTGGGCAAGACGATCAACTTCGGGGTGATCTACGGCATGGGGGCCCAGCGGCTGGCCCGCGAAACCGGCATGGGCCAGGCCCGGGCCAAGGAGTTCCTGAGCCTCTACAAGCAGCGCTACCCGAAGGTGTTCCTCTACCTGGAGCTGCAGGAGCGGCTGGCCCTCAGCCGCGGCTACGTGGAGACGATCCTGGGGCGGCGGCGGCCGTTCCAGTTCGATCCCGGCGGCCTGGGCCGGCTGCTGGGCAAGGATCCGCTGGAGATCGACCTGGAGGTGGCCCGCCGCGGCGGCATGGAGGCCCAGCAACTGCGGGCCGCCGCCAATGCCCCGATCCAGGGCTCCAGCGCCGACATCATCAAGCTGGCCATGGTGAGGCTGCAACGGGCGCTCAGCGAAGCCGGCCTGCCGGCCCGCCTGCTGCTGCAGGTGCACGACGAACTGGTGCTGGAGGCGGCGCCGGAGGCCCTCGAGGAGGTGCGGGAGCTCACCCGCCGCACCATGGAGCAGGCGGTGCAGCTGCTGGTGCCGCTGGCGGTGGACACCGGTGTCGGCCCCAACTGGATGGAGGCGAAATAGCCATGCGAAGGTAGGCTGCGCGCGAGCTTTGCCTCCGCCATCGATGCCTGAACCGGTGCGGGTGCTGCTGACCGGCCGCCACGGCCAGCTCGGACAGGCCCTGCTGGCCAGCGTCCCCGCCGGCATCGACCTGATCGCGACAGGACGGGATGATCTGGATCTGGCCGATCCGGCCGCCTGCCGCGCCGCGGTGCACCGCCACCGGCCCGACTGGGTGCTGAACGCCGGCGCCTATACCGCCGTCGACCGGGCCGAGAGCGAACCGGAGCTGGCCGAAGCGGTCAACGCCGGCGCCCCCGGGGCCCTCGCCGAGGCCCTGGCCGAGTCCGGCGGCCGGCTGCTGCAGGTGAGCACCGATTTCGTCTTCGACGGGGAGCAGGGCCATCCCTACGCCCCGGAGCAGGCCCTGGCCCCCCTGGGCGTCTACGGCGCCACCAAGGCCGAGGGGGAGCGGCGGGCGGCGGCCGCCCTGGGCGCCGATCGCCTCTGCCTGCTGCGCACCAGCTGGGTGTACGGGCCGGTGGGGGCCAACTTCTGCCTCACCATGCTGCGGCTGCACCGGGCGAAAGCCGCCGCCGGCGAGCCCCTCAAGGTGGTGGCCGACCAGGTGGGCTGCCCCACGGCCACCGCCGGCCTGGCCGAGGCCTGCTGGCGGGTGATCGGCCGGGGGGTGAGCGGGCGCCACCACTGGAGCGACTGCGGTGCCGCCAGCTGGTACGACTTCGCCGTGGCCATCGGCATGCTGGCGGCGGCGCGGGGGCTGATCGACACCCCGGCCCGGGTGCTGCCGATCACCACCGCCGACTACCCCACCCCGGCCCGGCGCCCCTCCTATTCCCTGCTGGATGGCACCACCACCCGGCACGCCCTGGACCTGGAGGGGCAACACTGGCAGGCCGCCCTCGCCGAGGTGCTGGCGCGGATTCCCCTGCCCCAGGCCTGAACACCCCGACCCCGTCTCGCCCCACACCGATGGATCCCTACCCCTCCCTCGACCTGCCGCTGCTGCTTGCGGGCCGTCGCCGCATCCTGGTGACCGGTGGCGCGGGCTTCATCGGCGGGGCGCTGGTGCGGCGGCTGCTGCAGGACAGCACCGCGACGGTGTTCAACCTCGACAAGATGGGCTACGCCAGCGACCTGCTGGGCATCTACAACACGATGGCGGCGCTGGGGCCGGCGGCGGAGCGGGCCGACGGGCCGCGGCACCGGCTGCTGCAGGTGGACCTGGCCGACGGGGAGGCCACCGCCGCCGCGGTGCGGCAGGCCGATCCGGACCTGGTGCTGCACCTGGCCGCCGAAAGCCACGTCGACCGCTCGATCGACGATCCGGGCGCCTTCCTGGTCAGCAACGTGATGGGCACCTACCACCTGCTGCAGGCGGTGCGGGCCCACTGGGAGGGGCTGCCGGCGGAGCGGCGGGAGCTGTTCCGCTTCCACCACATCAGCACCGATGAGGTGTTCGGCTCCCTGGGGGCCACGGGCCGGTTCTCCGAGACCACCCCCTACGACCCCCGCAGCCCCTACTCCGCCAGCAAGGCGGGCAGCGACCACCTGGTCCAGGCCTGGCACCACACCTTCGGGCTGCCGGTGGTGCTGACCAACTGCAGCAACAACTACGGGCCCTGGCAGTTTCCCGAGAAGCTGATCCCGGTGGTGATCCTCAAGGCCGCCGCCGGCGAGCCGATCCCCCTCTACGGCGACGGGGCCAACGTGCGCGACTGGCTCTATGTGGAGGACCACGTCGAGGCCCTGCTGCTGGCCGCCACCAGTGGTGAGGTGGGCCGCAGCTACTGCGTCGGCGGCCATGGTGAGCGCACCAACAAGGAAGTGGTGCAGGCCATCTGCGCCCTGCTCGACGAGCTGCGGCCCGACGGTGCCCCCCACGCCGGCCTGATCACTCCGGTGGCCGACCGGCCCGGCCACGACCGGCGCTATGCCATCGACCCCGAGCGGATCAGCACCGAACTGGGCTGGCAGCCCCGCCACGACTTCCAGCAGGGCCTCAGGGCAACGGTGCAGTGGTACCTGGAGCACGCTGACTGGTGCGCCAGCGTGCGCAGCCGGGCCGGCTACGGCGGCGGCCGCCTGGGCCAGGCGGGTGCTGGCGCGGGAGCCGTGGCGGGAGCGGGCCGTTGACCCTGCGGCTCACCAACACCCTCACCCGCACCTGCGAGCCGTTCGAGCCGCTGCAGCCGGGCAGGGTGTCGATCTACTGCTGCGGCGTCACGGTCTACGACCTCTGCCACCTGGGCCACGCCCGCAGCTACATCGTCTGGGACGTGCTGCGGCGCCATCTGCTGTGGAGCGGCTACGCGGTGACGTTCGTGCAGAACTTCACCGACATCGACGACAAGATCCTCAAGCGGGCCGAGGAGGAGGGCAGCTCGATGGAGGTGGTGAGCGAACGCAACATCACCGCCTTCCAGGCCGACATGGCCGCCCTGCACATTCTTCCCCCCGACCGGATGCCGAGGGCCACCCGCAGCCTGGACGCGATCCGTGCGCTGATCGGCGAGCTGGAGGCCAAGGGGGCGGCCTATTCGGCCGATGGCGATGTGTATTTCGCCGTGATGCGCCAGGCCGGCTACGGCAAGCTCAGCGGCCGCACGCTGGAGGACCAGCAGGAAGGGGCCAGCGGCCGCACCAACGAGGCGGAGGAGGCCCGCAAGCGCCACCCCTTCGATTTCGCCCTCTGGAAGGGGGCCAAGCCGGGCGAACCCAGCTTCCCCTCCCCCTGGGGCGCAGGCCGGCCCGGCTGGCACATCGAATGCTCGGCGATGGTGCGCGAGGAGCTGGGCACCACGATCGACATCCATCTGGGTGGGGCCGATCTGATCTTTCCCCACCACGAGAACGAGATCGCCCAGTCGGAGGCGGCCAGCGGCCAGCCCCTGGCCCGCGTCTGGCTGCACAACGGCATGGTCAACGTGGGCGGCGAGAAGATGTCCAAGTCGCTGGGCAACTTCACCACCATCCGCGCCCTGCTGGAGAGCGGCGTCAGCCCGATGACCCTGCGGCTGTTCGTGCTGCAGGCCCACTACCGCAAGCCGCTCGACTTCACCGCCGAGGCCCTGGCGGCGACCGCCACCGGCTGGAAGGGACTCGACGCCGCCCTCGGCCTGGGCACCCGCCACGGGGCGGCCCTGGGCTGGGGAGCCGCACCCGCCGCTGAGAGCGCTGTGGCGAGTGCCGCCGAGATCGGCGAGGAGCTGGCCGGGGCCCGCGAGCGCTTCGTCGCCGCCATGGACGACGACCTCAACACCTCGGCGGCCCTGGCGGTGCTGTTCGAGCTGGCCCGGCCGCTGCGGGCCCTGGCCAACCGGCTGGAACGGGGGGGCAGCGACGCCGAAGCCGCCGGCGAGGCGGCGGAACTCGAGCCCCGCTGGCGGCTGCTCACGGAGCTGGCCGGGGTGTTGGGGCTGGAGGCGGAGGCGGCGAGCGCCGCAGCGGAGGGCACCCCGGCCGAGGCGGCGGCGGCGGAAACGGCGATCCGGCAGCGGATCGAGGCGCGCCGGGCCGCCAAGGCCGCGAAGGATTTCGCCACCGCCGACCGCATCCGGGCCGAGCTGGCCGCCGAGGGCATCGAGCTGATCGACCGGCCCGGCGGCGTGACCGACTGGGTACGGAGCTGAGCCGATGGCCAGCGTCTCGGTGGTGATCCAGTTCTTCGAGGACTTCGATTTCATCGAGCGGGTGGTGGAGCGGCTCAACCCCTGGATCGACGCCAGCCTTCCCCTGGCGGAGCAGGGCCCGGCGGCCCTGCCGGCCCTGCGGCAGTGGCGCCGGAGCCTCCCGGAGCAGGGACGGGGCGACGGGGTGGATCTGGTGATCAACGCCGACGGCCACGCCCCCCACAGCTCCGCCTGGACCCAGGCCCTGGAGCCGCGCTTCGTGGTCGGAGCGGCGCCGATCCCCGCCGGCGACCACCCCCTCCACGGCCTCGCCCTCGACCCCCACTGGGCCAGTCCCTCCCTGGTGGAGCGCTACCGCGGCTGGATCGGCAGCAACAGCATCCGCGAACTGCATTGCCGCGTCGCCTGGGTGGACACGGCGTTCGAGAAGGTGGAGCTGCCCTCCGAGCCCGCCCCCCCCGGGCTGCCGCCGGTGCTGATCGCCGTGAACGGCGAGCGGCCCGCCAAGCTCTGGCCCCTGGAGCACTGGCTGGCCCTGCTCGAGCGCCTGCACCGGGAGATGGGGCTGCCGTCCGGATCGATCGGCCTGATCGGCGGCCCTCCCCCCGCTGAAGCGCGCCGGCCGGGCGACCGGCTCGAGCGCGCCCTGGTGGCCCGTACCGGGGTGCGGGATCTGCGCGGACGCCTCAGCCTGCCGGCGCTGGTGGGGGCCCTGGCCCGCAGCCGGCTCTGCATCGCCGTGGACTCCGGTCCGCTGCACCTGGCCGCCGCCGCCGGCTGCCCCACGGTGGCCCTGTTCGGCACCGACGCCGACGGCATCGGGGCCTGCCCCCGGGATCTCTGGCCCCCCCGGGCCGACCACGTCTGGGTCAGCCGCAGCCGGCAGCGCTGCGGCGGCTGCCTCCAGATGCGCTTCGAGAACCCCGCCTGCCCGCTGGAGCATCACGCCTGCATGGACGGGCTGCCGCCCGATGCGGTGTGGCCCCTGGTGGAGCAGGCCTGGCAGCGGATCGGGACCCGGAACGGAGCCACCTGTGGGACGCCCTGCTGATCACCACCGGGACGCCCTGCGCCCCTCGGCCCTCACTCCGGCTGCTTGCCCGCCATCAGGGTTTCGATCTTGCGGATCCGCTGCAGGGTGGTCTGCCACACCTCCAGCTGGAAGGCCCGCTCCCCGTCGCCCGCCGCCACCGCCCGGCGGCAGTCCTCCACCAGCGCCTCCAGGTCCTCACGGCGCTCGAAGGCCTCCCAGAGCTGGCGTTCGATCCGGGCCCGCTCGATGAAGTTCCAGCGCTGCAGCCACGACATGGGAAGGGATCGGTGTGGCCCCAGTTAAGCCAGCGGGGACGGCGGCCGGGGATGGGACACTGGGAGCCCACGAACCCGATGGGGGAGCCGCGCGTGAAGGCCATCAGCGTTCTGGGCTCCACCGGATCGATCGGCACCCAGACCCTGGAGATCGCCGAGGAGTTCCCCGACCGCTTCAAGGTGGTGGCTCTCACCGCCGGCAACAACCTGGATCTGCTGGTGGAGCAGATCCTGCGCCATGCCCCGGAGGTGGTGGCCCTAGCCGATGCCGGCCGGCTCGGCGAGCTTGCCAGCCGCCTGGCGGACCTCGAACCGGCCCGGCGGCCCGCCCGTCTGCCCGAGCTGCTGGGGGGCTCCGACGGCCTCTGCGCCGCCGCGGCCTGGGCCAGCGCCGATCTGGTGGTCACCGGCATCGTCGGCTGCGCCGGGCTGCTGCCCACCCTGGCGGCGATTCGGGCCGGCAAGGACCTGGCCCTGGCCAACAAGGAAACCCTGATCGCCGCTGGCCCGGTGGTGCTGCCCGAACTGCAGCGCAGCGGCAGCCGGCTGCTGCCCGCCGATTCGGAGCATTCGGCCCTGTTCCAGTGCCTGCAGGGCACCCCCTGGGCGGACACCGCCCGCCTCTCCACCGGCGTGCCGACCCCGGGTCTGAGGCGGATCCAGCTCACCGCCTCCGGCGGCGCCTTCCGCGACTGGCCCGCCGCCGATCTGGCCAAGGCCACGGTGGCCGATGCCACCAGCCACCCCAACTGGAGCATGGGCCGCAAGATCACGGTGGATTCGGCCACCCTGATGAACAAGGGGCTGGAGGTGATCGAGGCCCACTACCTGTTCGGCCTCGACTACGACCACATCGAGATCGTCATCCACCCCCAGAGCATCATCCACTCGATGGTGGAGCTGGCCGATTCGTCGGTGCTGGCCCAGCTGGGCTGGCCCGACATGAAGCTGCCCCTGCTCTATTGCCTCAGCTGGCCGGAGCGGCTGGAGACCCCCTGGCGCCGCCTCGATCTCACCGCCGTGGGCCAGCTCACCTTCCGCGCTCCTGACCGGGAGAAATACCCCTGCATGGCCCTGGCCTACGCCGCCGGCCGGGCCGGCGGCACCATGCCCGCCGTGCTCAACGCCGCCAACGAGCAGGCCGTGGCCCTGTTCCTGGAGGAGGCGATCCCCTTCCTGGCCATCCCCGAGCTGATCGAGAGGGTCTGCGACCGCCACCGCGCCGATCACCACGGCACCCCTTCCCTCGACGACGTGCTGGCGGTGGACGGCTGGGCCCGTCAGGCCACCCGCGAAGCCGCCGCCGCGCTCCGCAGCCATCCGGCGCCGGCCCTGCCGGCGTGAGCGTGGTCCAGCACCACCTCCTGCTCTGCGCCACCCCCACCAAGGTGCTGTGCGGCGATCCGACCGTCGGGGCGGCCAGCTGGGACCGGCTCAAGCGGCTGGTGCGGGACCTGGGCCTGGAAGACCCCGGCCGGCCCCAGGGGGTGGTGCTGCGCACGAAGGCCGACTGCCTGCGCGTCTGCTGCGAGGGCCCGGTGCTGCTCATCTGGCCGGAAGGCCTCACCTACGGGGGTGTCACCCCCGAGCGGATCGAGCGCATCGTCCGCGAGCACGTCATCGGCGGGGTGCCGATCGAGGAATGGATCGTGCGGCGCACCCCCTTCAGCCCTCCCCTTCCCCCCGGCTGAGGCGCCGCAGCCAGGCCACCGCCAGCCGGTCGGCCCAGCAGGCGGCCGGCCCGTCGCCGGGGGCGTGGAAGCCGTTGTGCCCCCCCCGGGGCGTGATCACGATCCGGGGCGCCACCCGGGGCACCCCGGCGCCCCCGCCGGTGGTGGCGGCCGCCAGCTGGCGCAACGGTGCGACCGGGACCCAGGGGTCGTCGCCGGCATGGAGCAGCAGGGTGGGGGGCAGGGGCCGGCCTGCGGCCAGGGGCGCCAGGGGGCTGGCGGCGTCGTAGTAGGCGGCCACCGAGGTGAAACCCCAGCGCGGGGCGGTGATGGCCGCATCGAAGGCCCGGATCGTGCGGGCCCGGCCGGGTCCCGCCAGCGCCCGGCGTTCAGCCTCCTGCAGCCCGCCCGGATCGGCCAGGGTCTGCTGCCGCAGGCGCTGCATCAGCCAGCGCTGGTACAACCGGTTGCGGCGGCGCTCGAACTGGACCGCGCAGACATGGAGCTCCAACGGGCTGCTGACGCAGACCAGGCCATCGAAGGCCAGCCCGGCCAGGCTGGCGTTGAGCAGCACCGTGCCGCCCAGGGAGATGCCGGCGCCGTACAGGGGCCGGCCGGCAGCCAGCTGCCGGGCCAGGGCCACGGCGGGGCGCAGATCCTCGCTGCAGCAGGCGCAGTAGGTGCCCCTGGCGAGCGGCCGACCCCGGCCGGCCCCCCGCAGGTTGAGCCGCAGCACGGCGAAGCCCTCGGCCACCAGGGCCAGGGCCAGCCGGCGCGGGCCCGGGCCATCACTGGAGCCCCCCAGCCCATGCAGCACGAGCACCAGGGCAGCCGGCGCACCATCGGCAGGACGGTCCAGGAGCCCCAGCAGCCGCCCGCCATCCGCCAGGGGAATGGTCAGGGATTCGGCCCGATCGGGGGGGAAGTGCAGGGGGCGCAGGGTGTCCCGCAGGGTCTGCAGATCCCCGCCGATCCAGGGGGAGCGCTGGCGGAAGGGGCTCAGGCCGAGGCGGTCGGGGAGCTGGGACACGACCGGGGCCCCACCCTCAGGCCGCCACCTTCACCTTGCCCACACCCATGGAGCGGAGCTCGCTGAGCAGGCCGTTGAGCACCGCCTTGGCATCCCCGAACACCATGGCAGTCTGGGGCATCTCGAACAGGGCATTGTTGATGCCGGCGTAGCCCGCTCCCAGGCTGCGCTTGACCACGAACACCTGGCGGGCCTGGTCCACCTCCAGCACGGGCATGCCGTACAGGGGACTGGTGGGGTCGTTCTTGGCCTGGGGATTCACCACGTCGTTGGCCCCCAGCACGATCACCACGTCGGTGCGCGGGAACTCGGGGTTGACCAGGTCCATCTCCAGCAGCTGCTCGTAGGGCACGTCGGCCTCGGCCAGCAGCACGTTCATGTGGCCGGGCATGCGTCCCGCCACCGGATGGATGGCGTAGCTCACCTCCACCCCATGGCTCTCGAGCAGCTTGGCCAGCTCCCGCAGGGAATGCTGGGCCTGGGCCACGGCCAGGCCGTAGCCCGGCACGAACACCACCCGCTCAGCCTGCTCCAGGGCCATGGCGCATTCCTCGGCGCTGCAGCTGGTGATGCGGGTGTAGCCCGCCTCGCTGCCGCCGCCGCCCACGGCCCCGGCGCTGGCCCCGAGGGCACCGCCGAAGAGCACGGACACCAGGGAGCGGTTCATGGCGGTGCACATCACCTGGGTGAGGATCAGACCCGCCGCCCCCACCATGGCGCCGGCCACGATCAGCAGCTGGCTGCCCACCACGAAGCCGGCCGCCGCCGCCGCCACCCCGGAATAGGAGTTGAGCAGGGAGATGACCACCGGCATGTCGGCCCCGCCGATGGGCAGGGTGACGCCGATGCCCAGCAGGGTGGAGCCGCCGATCAGCAGCCACAGGGGCAGGCCGGCGGGATCGCCGGGCAGCAGCAGGGCCGACACCAGGCAGAGCACCGCCAGGGAGATGTTGACGCCGTGACGCAGGCGGCTCTGGGTCCAGCCGGGGGTGTCCAGCCAGCCCTGGAGCTTGGCCATGGCCACGATCGAGCCGCTGAAGGTGATGGCACCCACGAACACCGACACGGCGATCGACACCAGGGCGACGATGTCGGCGTCACCGGTGTCGAAGATGGCCACGCCCATGGCCACCAGCAGGGAGGCCATGCCACCGCAGCCGTTGAACAGGGCCACCGTTTCCGGCATGGCGGTCATCGGCACCCGGCGGGCGGTGATCAGACCGGCCAGACCACCGGCGGCACTGCCGGCGGCGATCCAGAGCCAGGCGATCGGATCGGGCCGGATCTCGATCAGCAGGCCGACCACGGCCAGTCCCATGGCCAGGGCGGCCAGGCCGTTGGCCCCACGGGCCGAGCTCACCTTGGAGAGGCCCTTGATGCCGAGGGCGAGCAGAAGAACGGCCGCCAGGTCGATGCCGGCGGCGAAAGCATCCATGGAGAAAGTCATCGGCTGTCGCCCTTGCGGCGGAACATGGCGAGCATGCGATCGGTGACGAGGAAGCCGCCGATCACGTTGTAGAGGGCGAAGCCCAGGGAGAGGGCTCCGATCACCAGCAGGGCCGTGTTGTCGCCGGCCTGCTGGATGAGGGTGAGGGAGGCCAGCACGGTGATGCCGCTGATGGCATTGGCCCCCGACATCAGCGGGGTGTGCAGGGTGGGTGGCACCTTGCCGATCAGTTCCAGCCCCAGCAGGCTGCCCAGCAGGAGCACCCAGAGGGACTGCGTCAGAAGGCTCATGAACGGGCTCCGATGGGGGACAGGCCGGCGGGCTGGACGATGTCGTCGCGGCGGCAGACGCCGGCGTGGGTGAAGAGGCAGCCGTCGAGGATCGGATCCTCCGGATCCAGCCGGAAGCCGTCCTCCCCGAGCACATGCTCGATGAGGGCGGCGATGTTGCGGGCGTAGAGGGCGCTGGCGTGGTTGGGCACGGTGCTGGGCAGGCCGTCGGCGCCGATCAGCAGCACGCCCTGGCGCTCCACCGTGGCCCCGGGGATCGTGCCGAAGCAGTTCCCCCCCTGGGCCACGGCCAGATCGACGACCACGGCGCCGGGCCGCATGCCGTCGAGCATGGCCTCGCTGATCAGGCGGGGGGCCGGCCGGCCGGGCACCAGGGCCGTGCAGATGACCATGTCGGCCAGGGCCAGCTGGTCGGCGAGCTGCTGGCGCTGGGCCGCCAGGAAGGCCTCGCTGGCCTGGCGGGCGTAGCCGCCCACCTCGGCCGGGGCCTCCTCCATTTCGGGCGGGTCGATGAAGCGCCCGCCGAGGGACTCCACCTGTTCCTTCACCGCCGGCCGCACGTCCGAGACGTAGACCACGCCGCCCAGGCGGCGGGCGGTGGCCAGGGCCTGCAGACCGGCGACGCCGGCCCCCAGGATCAGCACCCGGGAGGGCTGAATCGTGCCCGCCGCCGTCATCAGCATCGGCACGTAGCGATCGAGGGCCGCCGCCGCCAGCAGCACCGCCTTGTAGCCGGCGATGTTGGCCTGGGAGGAGAGCACATCCATCGACTGGGCCCGGGTGATCCGGGGCAGCAACTCCAGGGCGATGGCGGAGGCCCGCCGGTCGTTGAGGGTGTCGACCAGGGCCGTGGCGCCGTAGGGGGCCAGCAGCCCCACCAGCAGGGCCCCGGCCTGGAGACGGGCCAGCGCGTCCGGACGGGGGGGCTGGACGCACAGCACCGCATCGGCCGCCTCCCAGTCCCTGGGGTCCCCGTCCCACAGGTCGGCGCCCACGGCGGCGTAGTCGGCGTCGAGGAAGCCGGCCGCCTGGCCCGCCCCCCGTTCCATCTGCAGGGTCGCCCCCTTCGCCACCAGCCGCCTGACCGTCTCGGGGGTCGCGGCGACCCTCCGCTCACCGGGAGCCGTCTCCCTGGGAATCAGCAATTTGACCAACGCGAGGCCACCCACACTTCTTCCGCGATAGACAGACCCGCCGGTGACGGCAAGCAACCGTCCGCCAATGTGCGGACACGCCCACCCGGCCCTGGACGGCCCAGCAGAATCGATGCATGGCGCCACCGTCCTTCGATCTGGGTCTGCGCCGCCATGCCGGGGCTTCCGGCCCCACCCCGGCCCCCGGCGGCCCCGAGCCACGGGCCTGGCAGCGGCGCCTGATCCAGCTGCTCCGGGCCCGGCTGGTGGCCGCGAGCCCCGGCGGCCAGGACGTGCTGCTCCACGCCGGTCCCGGTGCCGGCAAGACCCTGGGGGCCCTGCTCGCCTTCCGGCAGCTGCAGCGGGAAGGGCGGCTGGAGCGGTTCGTGGTCTTCTGCCACCGCAGCGCGATCGGCCGGCAGTGGGTCAATGCCGCCGCCCGCCTCGGCCTGGACCTGCGGGAATGGGACACCCCGGGGGGAGCCCCACCGTCGCCGGCCGGCCACGGGCTGCTGCTGAGCTACCAGGCGGCGGCCCTGCACCGCCTGCGCCTGGAGCAGGAGCTGGGCGGCCTGCTGGCGGGCCGGCCCTGGCTGGCGATCGCCGACGAGGTGCACCACCTGGGCCTCGATCCCGTGGAACCGGAGGCCACGGCCTGGGGCCACGCCTTCAGCAGCCTCAGTGGCGGCGCCCGGTTGCGGCTGGGGCTGACCGGCACCCCCTTCCGCGCCGACAACCTCGGCTTCTGTGCCGCCCGTCGGATCCGGATGCATGACCAGGACGGGCCGGCCGAGCGGATCATCCCGGACCTCTGCGTCGAGCCCCGGGCCCTGATCGCCGCCGGCGACGTGCGGCCCCTGGAGTTCCGCTTCCAGGACGGCTGGGTGGAACACGGGCGCCCGGAGGACGGCCACGAGCGCGAGACCTCCCCCCTTTCGGCGGAGCAGCGGGAGAGCTGGCGGGCCCGCAACCTGCGGCGAGCCATCCGGCCCGGGGATCGGGGCGGGATCGCCCTGCGGCTGCTGCTCCAGGCCCGCAGCCGCCTGGAGCGGGTACGGCTGGAGCACCCGGGGGCCGGCGGGCTGGTGGTGGCCCGTGACATCGGCCACGCCGGCGCCATCGCCGAGCTGCTGGTCCAGGAGGGGGACCGGGTGCAGCTGGTGCACTCCCAGGATCCGGAGGCGGCTCAGCGCCTGGCGGCCTTCCAGGCCGGAGAGGCCGACTGGCTGGTGAGCATCGACATGTGCGCCGAAGGCTTCGACGCCCCGCGGCTGCGGGTGGTGGCCTACCTCACCACCGTGGTCACCCGCAGCCGCTTCGTGCAGGCGATCACCAGGGCCGTGCGCATGGACGGGGATCGCTCCGGTCAGGAATCCATCCCACGGCGACCGTCCTATGTGTTCGCGCCGGCTGATCCACTGCTGATCGGCTACGCCCGGGGCTGGACCGTGAGCGAGCCCTACGTGATCCGGCCGCGCCCGCCGGAGACGGCCGCCGCCGGGGGCAGCTCACCGGGCAGTGGCGAGCGCCTGCCCCTGCAGGCCTTGGCGGACGACGCCGGGCAGATGATCAGCGTCAGCGGCCCCGTCCTGCCGAACATCGGGCGCCGGTCGGCCTGAAGTCGCCGATCGGCTTAATTTTTGGCTTTGATTGGCTTGTTGCAGGCGCTTTTCCTGCAACGATGTGACAACCAACACCGTCGTTGCGCCCACCAGCCGCCAACGTGGGCACCACAGGACATCCACCGAGATCACCCCGATGGACAGGCCAAGAGACGACGCCAGCGATCACGACGGTTTTTCCGAAACTCCCCTCGATGCGGCCGTGCATCGACGTGTGACCGTCGCCGTCTGCTGGGCCCTGGCACGGAGGGCCGCCCTGGACGGCCGTGAGCTGTTCGAGGACAGCTACGCCATCAACGAGGAGTTCCGTGAGTGGCTCCTCACGCTCGAGGATCACCCCGAACTCCTTCAGGCCAACGTGCTGATGGTGCCGAGGGACCTGCACCTGGATCGCCGTCCCGAAACCGACGGACTGCTGGAGATCTGAGGTTTCTGGAGATCTCAGCTCTCCGGAGATGGAACATTTCCGGAGTTCTGGGGCCAAGGAACTGGCTGGCCCGGCCTGTTTCAGCGGCGCCGGGGACCGCCCGGGCGGTTGCCGCCGGGCCGGGGGCCGGTGGCGCCGGCATTGCGTTCCCGGTAGGTGATGCGCCCCCGGGTCAGGTCATAGGGGCTGATCTCGACCAGCACCTTGTCGCCGGCGAGCAGCTTGATGCGGAACTTGGTGAGCTTGCCCGCCGCCCGGCAGAGGCACTGGTGACCGGCAGGCTGCTCAAGGGTGACGAGGTAGAACCCGTTGCCCTGCTCCTTTTCGATCACACCGGACGTTTCGATCATGCGGGAAGGCTGGCGTAAGGACAACAACAGCCCACCATCTTAGGCGCCTGGCGTGCCCCACCCCACCGCGCCAGCCCCGGCGCCGTGGCGACCCACGCCACACGCAGGCGGACCCAGAGCGATAGGGTCGGTCGGCCTGCCTGCCTACGGACCCCCATGATCCTGCCCCCCTTCGCGATGGATCTGGGCCTGCTGCTGATCTCCATCGGCGTGGTCAACCTCTGGCGGGCCAGGGAAAGCTCCTGACAGCGGAGGCGGTGAGCACCACCCTCCTCTTCCACAAGCCCTACGGGGTGCTCAGCCAGTTCCGGCCCGAACCCGGCAGCGCCTGGGGCACCCTGGCGGACCACATCGAACGCCCCGGGGTGTATGCCGCCGGCCGGCTGGATGCGGACAGCGAGGGGCTGCTGGTGCTCACCGACGATGGCCGCCTCCAGGCCCGGCTGACCGATCCGGCCCGGGGTCACTGGCGCCGCTATCTGGTGCAGGTGGAAGGCGCCGTCACCGAGGCGGCCCTCGACAGCCTCCGCCGGGGGGTGATGGTGAAGGGACGCCCCACCCTGCCGGCCCGGGCCAGGGCGGTGGGGGACCCCGCTCTGCCGGAGAGGGATCCGCCGATCCGGCACCGACTGCGGGTGCCGACCGCGTGGCTGGAGCTGGAGCTGCGGGAAGGGCGCAACCGGCAGGTACGGCGCATGACCGCGGCGGTGGGCCTGCCCACCCTGCGCCTGCTCCGGACCGCGATCGACCTGATGGATGGGGGCCCGCCGCTGGATCTGGCCGGGCTGGCCCCGGGGGCCTGGCGGGAGGTGAGCCCCGCGGAGCGGCAACGGCTGGGGGCGCTGCTCAGACCGTCAGGGCGTCCTTCAGCTCCCTGACGGTCTGCAGCTGGCCGTAGTAATAGTTCGCCCGGGCACGGCGGTCGGGATCCTCGAGGGTGTCGAAGGCGTCGAAGCCCAGGGAAGCCCAGAGCTCATGGCCGCAGGCGCGGGTGAGCTCGGCGATCGCCTCCTCCTCCAGGTTGGCCAGACGCCGCTGCAGGTTCTTGATCTGGGAAATCGCCATGGCCGCCGCCAAACGCTGCAATAGTACACACGAACTGGCGCGCAGGGGCGCTCAGAACGGCAGCTTCTTCTTGGCTTCCTTGTCGAGGTCCGACTCCATCTCCCGCAGGCGCCGCAGGATCGTGTCGTAGTACTCCGTGAGGTAGTCCTCCAGGCGGGTGGTCTCGGCCGCGTCGAGGCCGAAGGCCGCATAGCTGGCCTCCATCGGTGCCGTCAGGGCCTCGCCTCCCCCCACAACCTCGGCGAAGGCCAGGCGCTCGGCCACGTTCAGGCTGGCCTCAAAGAACCCCGTGATCGACTGCATCAGCCGCAACAGCACCGGCGGCACCCGGAACACCCGGGCCTCACGACCGCTGTAGCGCTCACAGAGCTGGGTGATCTCCCCGGTGGTCCAGGCCTTGGGACCGACGACAGGGAACGACTGGCGGACCGTCTCCGGCCGCTCCAGGGCGGCCACGGCGAAGCGCGCCACGTCCTGGGTGTTCATGTAGGCGATCGGGGTCGGGGCCCCGCTCACCCAGACGGTCTGGCTCTCCAGCACCGGGATGGCGAACTGGCTGATCAGGCCCTGCATGAAGGCGACGCAGCGCAGGATCGTGTAGTCGAGGTCGGAGGCCTCGAGCCAGTCTTCCGTGCAGGCCTTGATGTCCATGAGCGGCACGCTGCGGTGGCGGGCCGCGTCCAGCAGGGAGACGAACACCAGCCTGCGCAGACCGGCCCGGCGACAGGCTGCGAACAGGTTCTGCTTGCCGGCCCAGTCGATGTCGTAGGCGCTGCCGCCATCGGTGGCCCGGGCCGTGGCGGCGTCAATCACCGCCTCCTGGCCCTCGAGGGCGTAATCGAGGCTATCGGGCTCGAGCAGGTCACCGCGGGTGAGGTCGCAGCCCCATTCCTGGAGGAAGGCGGCCTTGCGGGGTGATCGCACCACGCAGCGCACGACGTGACCCGCATCGAGGGCGCGACGGGCGATCTGGCGACCGAGGGTTCCTGTTCCGCCGATGACAAGAACCTTCATGGACCCCAGCAAAGGAAGCGGGCTGAGCCTAGTGGTGCGTCCGGCGCCGGCGCGATCCGGGACTTCAGTCGTTGAGGAGCTTGAGCAGCAGGGCGCCGCCCGCCAGGCCGACGGGAATCAGCACCCAGAAGATGGCGGCGGTGCCGAAGATTTCAGAGGCCATGGCCCGGACAGGGGGAGAACGGGGTACCTATCTAGCAGCCGTCGCGGCCACCAGGCCCCTGGCCGTAGCCACGATCACCGGCCAAGGGGCCTCGCTGCGCAGCTGGGCGGCCATCACGCCGCTGGCGGCGGTGGCGAACCCCTGGGCCGTCAGGGCCGCCACCAGGTCAGCCAGCGGCGGTGGGCCCTGTCCCAGCAGGCGGGCGATGGCAGCCACGGGCCAGCAGCGGGGGGTGGTGGCCGGATCGGCCCGGAGCCGCTCCAGCAGCCGCCGGCCGGGTCGGTCGAGGTGGGCGCCGCCGGCCCCGGCCTCCTGGAGCATGGCCGTGAGCGTGGCGGGATCCTGGAGGGGGCCGATCCAGAGGGGGCCACTCACCGCCAGCGGCGGGACCTCTCCGGATGGCGCCCCGGGGCAGCCGCAGGGCCGCCACCGCCCCAGCGTCCCCAGGCTCTGCACCTGCTGGTCTCCGCAGCCGTGGCAGTGGGCCACCAGGCCCAGATGCCCCTCCTCGCCGCGGGCGGGATGGCGCTCCAGCCGCAGGGCGGTGCGGAAGGCCCGTCCTTCACTGAAGCTCAGCAGGGGGGTGATCCCGCGGCCCATCGCCCAGGCGTTGCGGGCCAGCAGCCCCAGCTGCAGGCGCAGGGCGATCTCCCAGCTGGCGGGGTGGGCCCGGGCGGCGGCCCCGAAACGGCGCAGGGCGGCCTGGCGATCGTGGCCCGTGGCCGAGCGTCCATCGGTGCTGGCCAGGTAGAGCACCCCGCCGAAGGCCACCGCCTCCAGGGCCAGGGGAACCAGGGCGGCGGGACAGCCGAAGGCGTCCAGATCCACCAGCTCGAAGCGGCGCCCCGCGACCAGGCAGCCCGCCAGCAGCTGCTGGGCCGTGGCGGTGCCCACCTGCCGTTCCACCGCCACCGGCAGGCCGGCGAGATTCCGCTCCAGCAGCGGCAGCCGGTCGGGGTCGGCGTCGTTGGCCCACACCGCCGTGGCGCCCCCTTCGAGGCCATAGCGGAGGGCCCGGATGCCGCAGCCCGCCATGCCGTCGAGCACCCGCACGGGCCCGCCCGCCGCCCCGGCGGCCAGGCTGCGGACCAGCAGCACCCCGAAGTCCCTGGCCGGCCGGGAGGCGGGCCGGAAGAAGCCGTCACCGGTCTCCAGCACGGCCGCCCCTTCGCAATAGTGATCAGGTCCGCTCACGTCCGGATCCTTGCCGCAGCCATCGGTATCGTCCGCCGCCCCCCAGCCTGCCTCCGGGGAGGGCCCGGCGCCGGAGGGGGCCGACTGGGGGGAGCACGCCCTCTGGCACTGGAAGGGCCATGGCTGCCACTGGCGCCGCCTGGGGGACACCGGGCGGCCGGCCATGGTGCTGCTGCATGGTTTCGGGGCCGGCAGCGGCCACTGGCGCCGCAATGCCGGTGCCCTGGCGGCGGCGGGGTGGTGCGTCTACGGGCTCGACCTGATCGGCTTCGGCGCCTCCAGCCAGCCGGGGACCCATTGCCATCAGGCCCTCGACAACCGCTTCTGGTCCCGCCAGGTGCAGGCGTTCCTGGCGGAGGTGGTCGGCGGGCCGGCGGTGCTGGTGGGCCACTCCCTCGGCGGCCTGGTGGCCCTCACCTGCAGCGTCTTCTTCCCCACGTGGGTGCGGGCCGTGGTGGCGGCCCCCCTTCCCGACCCCAGCCTGCTGATGGCCCAGCGGCGTCCGCCCCGGCGCCGGCCCTGGCGGCGGCGGCTGAAGCGGCGGGGGATCCAGCTGCTGCTGCGGCTGCTTCCCCTGGAACTGGTGGTGCCCCTGCTGGCCCATTCCCCCCTGCTCGACCTGGGCATCCAGTCGGCCTACCACCACCCGGTGATCGGCGACCAGGAGCTGCGGCGGGTGATCGCCCGCCCCGCCAGGCGGCCTGGCGCGGTGCGGGCCCTGCGGGCGATGAGCATCGGTATGGGCCTGCGGCCGCACCGGGCCACGGCCGTCTCCCTGCTGCAGCGACCGGGGCGCCCCACCCTGCTGATCTGGGGGGGCCAGGACCGGCTGGTGCCGGTGGAGGTGGCCCGGCAGTGCCTCGGCCTGCGCAGCGACCTCGTCCTGCAGGTGATCGCCCAGTGCGGCCACTGTCCCCATGACGAGACCCCCGCCGCCTTCCACGGCGCGGTGCTGCCCTGGCTGGAGCGCCTGGGGACCGGCTGACGGCAGGGCTCACCCCGGCGCGTAGTTTTGGGAGGACCATTCCGGTCGCCGTTCCGGTCCCCCGCCGCACCCCGCTCCCGACCCCGACATGAAGCACACCCTCTCGGTGCTGGTGGAAGACGAATCGGGGGCCCTCAGCCGCATCTCCGGTCTGTTCGCCCGGCGTGGCTTCAACATCGAGAGCCTGGCGGTGGGGCCGGCCGAGCACCGCGGCATGTCCCGGCTGACGATGGTGGTGGAAGGGGACGACCGCACCCTCGAGCAGATGACCAAGCAGCTCAACAAGCTGATCAACGTGCTCGGCGTCATCGACCTCTCCACCATCCCCGCCGTGGAGCGGGAGCTGATGCTGCTGAAGGTGGCGGCGCCGGCGGAGAACCGCGGTGCCATCTTCGATCTGGTGCAGGTGTTCCGGGCCAAGGTGGTGGATGTGGCCGACGATGCCCTCACCCTCGAGGTGGTGGGCGACCCGGGCAAGCTGGTGGCCCTGGAGCGCCTGCTCGAGAGCTACGGGATCCTGGAGATCGCCCGCACGGGCAAGGTGGCCCTGGAGCGGGCCTCGGGAGTGAACACCGAGCTGCTCAAGGCCACCGTCTCCGACAAGCGGGTCCCGGCCTGAAGACAGGCCGGTGGGTTGCCCCCCCAGGCGACCTCAGGGCTTCTTGTTCTGCACCAGGGTGCCGCCCTCGATCACCCGGGCCCGGATCAGCTTGTCCCCCTGCTGGATCCGGTCGATCACGTCCATCCCCTTGCTGACCCGGCCGAACACCGCGTAACGGCCATCCAGCTCGGGCAAGGCCTGCAGGGCCACGTAGAACTGGGCGCTGGCCGAATTGGGATCGTTCGAGCGGGCCATGGCCACGGCGCCGCGCTCGTGGCTGAGGGCCAGCTGGCGGGTGACGGTCGGTGAGGTGATCTCCTCCCCGTAGCGGGGCTCCTGCTGGCCGTCGAGCTTGAGTTCCAGGGGAATGCGCCGGGATTCACCACTGGCCGGGTCGACGAAGCCGCCCGAGCCGTAGTCGCTGGCGGGCACCTTGGGATCGGCGCTGCTGGGGTCACCGCCCTGCACCACGAACGGGACCGGCTCCTTCACCACCCGGTGGAAAACCGTTCCGTTGTAGACCCCGCGGCGGACCAGATCGACGAAGTTTCCCGCCGTGAGCGGGGCCGCCGCCCCGTCCAGGGTCAGCTCCACCGACCCCTTGCTGGTCTCCATCGCCACCACGGCCGTGCCCTTGAGGCAGGGGGTGGTGGCCGCCTCGCAGCCCATGGGTCGGTTGCCGTTGTCGGCGGCGCAGGCCGCCAGGCCGAGGGGCGTCAGGCCCAGCAGCACCAGAAGCAGCAGGCGCCAGCCGAGGCCGGCGGCTTTCGTGGCGGAGCGCATGATCAGAGTCCCTCCAGGGGAACACCCAGGAAGCGGGCCAGGCGGGCACCGGCCAGCTCCAGATCCGCCAGGGGCATCGGCTCTCCCACCCGGGTCAGGGGCATGTCGCGTCGGCCCTGCACACGCAAGGCCAGGCGTCGCTGGGGACTGAGGCCGTCGCGCACCTCCACCTTCACCGCCTGGATCTCCCGCAGGGGGATCACCACCTCGATCAGCTGGCGGAAGCCGCGGCGGCTGATGCGGGCTTCGCCGGACCCCCGATCGAAACGGTTCAGGCCCGAGCCCACATCGATGCTGATCACGAGCCAGAGGTAGGTGGCCAGCAACAGCGCCGCTACCCCATAGAGCCCCATTACCAGCCCCTGGGGCACCCAGACCAGGGCGGCGGGGTGGCCGATGGGCAGCAGATCGCGGCCGAAGCGGCTGGAGGCGCTCGTGAGCACGAAACCAAGGCCACCGATGCTGACGGCGGCCGCCACCAGGAGGTTGGAGAGACGGCGGGAGCCGAGCACCGGTTGCTCCAGCACCTGCTCGTCGGCCGAAGGGGAAGCGACGCCGGGCGAAGCCATGCGGGACGAAAGGGCAGTGGCCCGCCATCCTGCCGTGGAGCGTGCCGGAGGCGTCAGTTTCAGCCCATGTCGCCTGGCACGGGTGGCGGATCAACGTTGTTACCATCCCCCGGTAACCCACAGCCCTGCGGGTCATCCGCACCGCTTTCACCCATGACGATCGCCCTAGGGCGTGCTCCGGCCACGCGTGGATGGTTCGACATCCTCGACGACTGGCTCAAGCGCGACCGCTTCGTTTTCGTGGGGTGGTCCGGTCTGCTGCTGTTCCCCACGGCCT